>Ga0209540_10000704_pt1 | contig 28682 bp, 23 predicted proteins | sample BarGraIncu01121A_FD_184501 | JGI IMG/M metagenome (GOLD analysis project Ga0209540, IMG submission 184501) | Arctic peat soil microbial communities from Barrow, Alaska - Barrow Graham LP Incubations 011-21A (SPAdes) (version 2) | ecosystem: Environmental > Terrestrial > Soil > Wetlands > Peat... | reverse complement strand
ATAACCTGAGTGGAAGTGGAAAATTGATTTGTGGCATCTGCAGTCAGGGAAAATCCGGTAATGGCCGTCGAATTAATAGGGCTGACTGCTATGTCGCCGGTGATAACCGACTTAGGTACGGAAGAAATTCCTGATTTTGCAAGGATTGCATATTTACCTGCTGTTCCGAGGTTAACGGGAGCAGATTTAGTTATCGGCGCTGTGGCGATAACTGCGCTGAATGAAAGAGCTAATACGCTTAAAATAGATAAAATTGCTAACATTTTTTTGAATGATTTGCTTTTCATGATTTTTCTCCTTTAATATTTCCGAAAGGTTTTTTTGTCGAAAACCTATGATACTTGAGACCGTGAAGTGACTGTTCGTACCACTAAACCCTATCACGGATAAGCCTGTCCGTCAAATTTCCAGCCTCTTATGAAAGCTGAAAAGGACTGAAAACAGGACACTTTATCCTTAAGAAGGCGCGACAGCCGATGCCTTGGGGTACACAAAATGTATTTTGTGAAGAGGCACATCAAAGACCATTTATCATGTATATTTGATGTGTTAAATCGCACAGGAGCATGGCTCTCACATGTTGAATTCTTTCGATTCCAACTTAAATAGAACTTAATTTCATTAGTCGTCAGCTTAAAAAGCAACCTTCTGCCCGAACAAAAAGAGAGGGCTTTCCGCTTTGCAAAACCTCCCGGTTTCTTCAGCATCTGCCCCCTTTTTTGAACAAGTAAAAATCAAACAATATGCAGTCGTTTCTTATTCCGCTGCACCTTGAACCAGCACCATACAGCTTATCGGGTTAACTACTGCTTTCCCGTCTGTAATCGTGTCAAGAACCTGTGTTCCGGCTTGGCTGTCATTTACGCACACTTTCCAATCTCCGGCTGGAAGAGTTACGGTCGTTTCTGTCTTATTGGGGTTATAAATGACCATGATTCCATCAGAAATTTCTCCGTTGGCACCGCCTTTAATTGTGAATGCAGCTATATTGGCATCCAAATTCTCAAGAATCGTTATATTGGCCTCCACATCCTCTGCCGTATCCATCCGTAACCCGGCATGAGCCTGCCTGAATGCAATGAGCCCCTTGTAATAGTTGAATACATTCTCATACTCAACTTTGGCTAAGTCATCCCATTTCAGACTGTTTATGCCGTCAGACGAAGCATAGCTGTTGCTGTCAAATGTTCCGTCCTCCGTAATTTTTGTCCTCAGCATTTCCTCACCGGCCTGAATAAACGGCACACCCTGCGCTGTATAGACCATGGCTGCAGCAAGAAGATTCTGCTTTACCCTATCTTCAAATGAATCCGTACCATTGGATGATGAAATTTTGTCGAACAGGGTGAGGTTATCATGACAGGAAGAATAATTGATCGTCTGCGACGGTGACTGCGACCAGGAAGGCATCCCTTCTATACCGCTTAAGACTTCTGTCATTTCACTTGCAGAACCATTTACATATCCTTTTTCCGTTGCATTAAAAACACTTCCCTTTATGGCATCCCGATAATTATCGCTGAAATATGCCATCCCGGGCGTAAGGGCAGAATTGACCTGCGTTGCAAGCGTAACATCATCCTTTGTCAGTGTAGTTTTCATTGTCCAGCCTTCGCCGTACATAAGAATGGAAGGATCTATTTTGTCCAGTTCTGTTCGAATCTGATTGATTGTATCTATATCGGTCAATCCTACAAGGTCGAATCTGAATCCGTCAATATGGTATTCTGTCGCCCAGTATACGACGGAATCGACGATATATTTGCTGACCATGGAGCGTTCGGACGCCACATCGTTACCGCAGCCCGATCCGTTTGAATAGGTTCCGGCATCATCAACTCTACTGAAATAACCGGGAACAATCATGTTAAAGCAGAAATCCTCCGCACTCGAAACATGGTTGTATACAACATCCATGACAACGCTTATGTCACTTTCGTGCAGGGTCGAAACCATTTGCTTAAGCTCGCTGACCCTGACTTCACCCTGATAGGGATCCGTTGAATAGGAGCCCTCCGGGATATTGTAGTTCTTCGGATCGTATCCCCAGTTGAATTGCTCTGTATCCGGCTTACTTTCGTCCACGGTTGCATAATCAAATACTGGAAGCAGATGTAAATGTGTAATTCCCAAGTCCTTTATGTGATCCAATCCGGTTGAATCTCCGCCTGAATTTGTCGTGCCTGTTTCCGTCAGTCCCAGATACTTACCTGTATTCTCAATACCGGAACTTGAGTCGGATGACAAATCCCTTATATGCAGTTCATAAATGACTGCATCTGTAATCGCCAGACCGGCATGGGGATTCGTGTCCTCTTCCCAGCCATCAGGATTCGTCGATTCCAGATCAATAATCATTCCCCTGTCGCCGTTGACCCCTGCCGTTCTTGCATATGGGTCAATGGTTTCTTTGACAATGCCGTCGACTGTTACCGAATAGGTATAATATATACCGTTCTCATCGCCGACCTTTGATGCAACCCAGGTACCGTTAACATCGCCTGTCATGTCTATAGTCTCAATCAGGTCGCTGACACTTGCATCGCCTTCTTTGTATAAGTTGACCTGTACTTTTTCGGCTGTCGGCGCCCATACCCTGAAACTTGTATCATCACTTGTCCATGTAGCACCGAGATCATCTCCCGAATAAGTAAATTTATCTTCAAATGCCTGAGTGGAATATTCGGACGTGTTTCCGACAGGGGTCACTTCGGATGTCTTCTCCCCTAATACTGCATCATCACTAATCTTCATCTCGAATTCTTCTACTCCTGTCGTTACATATACGTCAACCGTGCCGGAAAGAACAGTGGACACATCAATGAACCGGTCCACCTCAATGTCTTTCATCTCCCACTCGTTGAGCCTGATAATGAAGCCAACCTGCGTTGCCTCCGGCGGAACAGTTATCGACGCAATTTTGCCGAAATCATCCTCAGATGTGAATTCAGCGGCAGAACCGTCACCGGTTGACCATACCCATACATTCCAACCATCATATATGCCGTCGGTTCTTTGGTAATGAAGATTGACCGTTATGTCTGCGGCATTTACTTCGTCTGTTGCCGGAGTTGCCCCAGGAGTTGCCCCAGGAGTCGTTTCAGCACTGCTTACCTGCGTGCTTTCCTGTGAGAATACCGTTGTTTCTTTTGTCTTCGTATTACAGCCTACTGAGAATTGCAGCACAAAACACATCATAAGAGCGATTGACAGAAATTTCTTAGATTTAGTCATAGAATCCTCCTTGTGTTATGTTAATCACAATTATACTAACACAAATACTATTCACTGCTTCATCTATTTTCGAAACTAATCGATATGTTCATATGCAATTTTCGAAATATCATGTGTCAATGCAAAAATCGGACTGTCTATCCTTGCTTTTTGCGGCGCGTGAAGCCGACGATTACAAGAACAATCGCGGCCGCAGCGAAGCAAAGTGCCGTTATGAAAACGGAGATGTTGGAGGTCCGTTCTCCGACAAAATCCACTACAATTTCATTGATCGCGAGATTCACACCTACACCGGCCAGAAGAAAAGCGATCGCCATCGTGATGAATCGGTTGATTCGTGTGTAGAGGACAAGCCAGACAATAATCGCAGAGACGCCGATTGACAGCACGGCAATCGGAAGTGCAAGCGGGAGAACCCAGCCGTCAACCGGGGTCATACGTTCTATGACATACAAATATGGGATCAGCGCAGCAAGCAGTACGCCGTGCGCGGCCAGCGTCCGGTGTTTTTTCAGGAAAAAGATCGGAATGAGGATTATAAAACACAGTAGAAGTGACACAAGCGGGTAGATTGACCACGTAAACGTCTGGTCAATACAGTAATTCACAAGAAGGCAAATAAATGCTGACAGGGCCAAGGCGGACGAGAGAATCGGGAATACAATCCTTGACAGCTTTTGCCTGGAGATCGCACCGGAATATTGGATCACGCCGGTTATAATTTTCTCACTCACTTCATCCGAAGCGACTGCCTCCTCTTCGACATCGTCACAAAGGAGATCCTTAGTGGGAATATCCAGGGCCTTTGAAAGGGGAGGCAAAAGCGTAATCTCCGGATATCCCTTTCCACGCTCCCATTTTGAAACCGCTTTGTCGGTGACACGCAGGATCTCTGCGAGTTCCCTTTGCGTCATACCCTTCTCTTTTCTTGCCCTTGCAATTACTCCGCCGAATTTCTGATTATCCATATACATCTCCTTATCATTTCAATGCTACTATCATAAGACTAAAACACGATAATTCCTATCGACGAATCGTAGAGCCCTCAAATCAGGGGCTCTCACGGCATTCCCATGCCTTTTCCCGCTGCACCGGGCAAGATCTGCGTATCATTTCACAAAAAGTTATCGCCTGAATAACCGGTTTACTTCTCCAAAATATCCTCCCATCCTCTTCGAAATTGTAATAGAATAATATATCGGCTGTTAACTGCTGCGGCTGTAACTGCAAAGTTTACTCTCGCATGAAGCGCCGTTATTATTATTGAGAGAATGTAAGAGGATTGTCGAAATGAATACTTCATCAGATGCTTTGCAGATGGCCAACACATATATTGAGACCCATGCCGGAATGGTGAATCAGACCTTTCGTCACAAATTGCATTTGATGCCGCCGATTGGCTGGATGAACGATCCTAACGGGTTTTGCATCTATCAAGGCGAGTATCATCTCTTTTATCAATACTATCCATACGGAACATTCTGGGGACCTATGTATTGGGGGCACGCCCGGTCACTTGATCTCATCTCATGGGAGGACATGCCTGTCGCCCTTGCGCCCGGTGAATCCTACGACAGGGAAGGCGTGTTTTCCGGATCAGCTCTGGTCGTGAACGGGGAACTTTGTCTCTATTACACTGGATATACCGACACGAAGCAAAGACGTGAATATGATGAATCATTACGCAAACGGCTGGAACCTCAAGTACCGGAATGCAAAGAAACAGACATTACCCGTCAGGTTCAGTGTCTGGCTGTCTCCAGTGACGGAGTACATTTCAATAAATACAGTAATAATCCCGTTGCCGGTTCATCACTGGTTCCGGAGCATGGCCGGATCGAAGATTTCCGGGATCCGAAAGTCTGGATGCATGACGGGAAATATTATATGGTCTGTGGTTCGAAAAGCAAAGATTCCATTGGTCAGGCTCTGTTCTATACATCCGATGACGGTTTGAACTGGCAATACCTGAATGGCATGAGTATTCAAAAGGACTATGGTACCGCGTGGGAATGTCCCGATCTTTTTGAACTCGGCGGCAGCCAGGTTCTGATTTTTTCGCCTCAATACAAACCGCGTCTTGGCTGTAGTTTTGAAAATATACACTCTGTCATAGCTTTTATCGGAAATTTCAACTATTCCAGCGGTGTTTTCGATATTGAGAACATCCAGGAACTCGATCAGGGTTTTGATTTCTACGCCCCGCAGACAATTGAAGGCATGGATGGAAGTCGAATCCTCATTGCGTGGATGAACATGTGGGAACGAGCGTACATTTTGAGTGAGGAAAACCATGGATGGAACGGCTCGATGACACTACCGAGGAAATTGACAATAAGAAACAAGCATATATATCAGTGGCCTGTCGATGCATTACAAGCCTACCGTCACGAAGCTTACAACCTCCATAATTCTGTCATTGAAGGTGAATGGACATGCACTGAAATGAATGGCAATCTTGCGGACCTGGATATGTCCTTTACCATTATGACGGGCAATACGTTCGAAATCAGCTTCTTCACCGGTGCTAGTGATCAGCTTCTGCTGACATTTGATAAAAGCCGCGATCTGGTCATTTTGAACAGAGCCGAAAGTGCCAGACCAGTACGCAGTCTCAACAGAGCTGATGATTTCTCCCGCAGCTTCCGGATGGATTGTTCCGGTCCGATACACCTGCGGGCTATTCTGGATGTCAGCTCACTTGAGCTGTTCTTCCACATGGGTCGATTCACTATGACTGGTCTCTTCTTTCCAGAAGAGAGCAGCCGGCGGATTGAATTAAGGACAGAGGGTAAAGTCAGGATCCACGATCTTACGAAATGGAATATCCGTGCGGGTGACAGGGGGAACCGGTAATGGAAGAAATTCGATATGAACGGGATCTGTACGAACCTCTTAAGGAGTACCTGACCGGCTGCGGATTTGAAGTGCGCGCCGAAATCAACAAGTGCGATCTGGCTGCAAAAAGAGACGATTATCTCATTATCGTAGAAATGAAGCGGCATCTCTCCTTTGATTTGCTTGAACAGGCGATCGAACGCCAAAGCTATGCCGACGCAGTATATGTATGCATACCCAAGCCGGTCAATCTTAAAGAGGACAAGAACTGGAAGTCCAAGCTGCGGGTGCTGAAGCGTCTTGGACTCGGTCTTCTTCTTGTCGGCAAGCTTGGCTGCCTCAGCACAGTGGAAGAAGCACTTGCTCCGCAGGATGCCAGTCAACCGAGGGTTTCCGTGAAAAAGCGGCAATCGCTTACCAGGGAATTTCACAGCCGCAGTCTGGACTTAAATACCGGAGGGTGCTGCGGTGTGCCTCTCGTTACTGCATACCGGGAGACCGCTCTGTATCTTGCCTATCTGCTTAACACTCACGGACCATTAACTGCCAAATCCATGAGAGCTCTCGGGAGCCATCCCGGGAAAACGACGGCAATCCTGAACGCGAATTATTACGGGTGGTTTGAAAAAGCACCGGACAAGAGCTTTTCGCTGACCGAAAAAGGACAGGAAGCCATAGTCACATACGCACTGCTTATCAGCGCTTTTCAATCCATATAGAATCGGCTTCATAAAGAAGATCTGCAGTGCCATAACACAAGAATCATTGGCTTAGTCTGATGCCTTTAGAGAAGTATGCCGCTATTCCTGTAACAATCATTGCAGCGCCTGTATAAATCATAATCCATTCAATGGAAATCATATCTGATATCGGCCCGAAAACCAGCATGCCCAGCGGCATGGTGCTTCCGGTGACAATGCTTACAAACGAAAAAACCCTGCCTTGATAAGACTCTTCCACCCGTTCCTGCAAAATGACCATTGTAGTGGAGTTGAAATACGGCAGTAGTATGCCCATCAGGAAAACGAGCCCCAAAAACAACCAGAAATATGTTGCTGTCCCCAGTCCCACTGTAAAAATTCCAAACCCGACAGAACACAGGCTGATTGTCAGATAACGCCTTCTAAACCCCGGCCAGGCGGCCACGCTCAGACCGCCTATAACCATGCCGGCACTGAAGGCCATCTCACTTGCCGTTAACCGCCATACATCACTTCCGTACGTTCGCGCCACAAGAAGAGGGCTAAGTAAAGCGGCCGGCGCAACGAAAAACATAAAGAATGCAAAAAAAACAAGTAGACTCATTACAGTCCGATGGTTTCTGACATAGGTAAGTCCTGCTCTAAAATCCTGCCAGTGAGAGCTTGCTACTGATTGAAGAGCTCGCTCATGAATCTTGACCTTCAGGGAAAGCATAAGGGAAATACCAATTACTGCTGTAAAAACATCGATGAAGAATGTCGCTTCCATGGACATCACGGAGAGGACGATTCCGCTGGCAGCGGGTGCAATAAGAGACATGACCGCAACGACACTGCCAAAGATACCGTTAATCCTTGCCAATTGCTCTCTGGGTACTATCTGAGGAATAAGGGCGCTCACCGAAGGTGACTGTATTCCTGATCCAAATGATCGAACGCCTAATACGACATAGATCATTACAATAGACTGATAACCGGAAATATAGAAAAGCGCCAGAATAAGAGTGCTTACAGCCACAAGGGCATCGGACAAAACGATCAAGAGCTTACGATTATAGCGATCCGCCCAAACTCCGGCAAAAGGGGTAATTACAATTTGCGGCAAAAATGAAAACATTATGGCAAGTGTCATCGCAGAACCCGATTTAGTCGTTAGTGTGATATTCCAAATGATTGCAAACTGCACAAGAGACGAGCCAAACATGGAAATAAACTGGCTCGATAAAAAGAGGGCGATTTTACGCTTCCAGTTAACATACCCCTTGGACATTTCTATGTTTTCCGCTTCATCGGTTCCCGACATTTGTACCCACCATTATCCTTCGCTGAAAATAACAATATGTTGCGGCATATTCTTGATAGGATACGCCTTAATGATCGCAATATCTTACCATTGATAATATGAATACGGCAATACCATAGCGGCGGTGTGCTCATCTCCAGCAGAAAATGCGCAAACAACTATCCTTCCACTCAATCGATTCGTTTGAGGGGCTTCTCCACAACCTATCCTCGAATATCTTTACTATGCCTTTTCGTATCTGAGTATTGGATTTCTGGCAGCTCCAACCTCGTCAAGACGGCGCACGGGTGTCGTCACCGGTGCCTGATGCAGTACTTCAGGGTTCGTCTTCGCCGTTTCGTACAGCTTCAGAAACACCTCAACTGCTTCATCGATGGTCTCCATTGATTCGGTCTCGGTGGGCTCAATCAGTAGAGCTTCGTGGACTATGTTCGGGAAGTACATCGTGGGCGGATGCATACCGTTGTCTAGAAGTCCCTTTGCTACATCAAGCGCAGATACGCCTGTCTCACGGCGAAGCCGGTCGAGTGACATTACGAACTCATGCATACAGAATTCGTCGTATGGCATATCATAAACATCCTTAAGACGGCTCATCATGTAATTCGCATTCAATACGGCATTCATCGACGCATCCGGTATTCCCTCCCGACCGAGCGTCAGAATATAGGTCAGCGCTCTGACGACTACAAGGAAATTGCCGTTATTTGCTTTCACCCGGCCTATCGATCTATCTGGCATCACCTGTTCATACCGTCCGTCTTTGTTCACCGGGACAGGTCCGGGCAGGTAGCCCGCAAGAGCAGCCTTACAGCCGACAGGTCCGCTTCCGGGTCCACCGCCTCCGTGGGGCGTGGAAAAGGTCTTGTGAAGATTCAGGTGGACAATGTCAAACCCCATATCTCCGGGCCGTACGACGCCTGCGATGGCATTCAGGTTGGCCCCGTCGTAGTAGCACAGGCCGCCCGCCTCATGCACGATCCTCGTTATTTCAAGTATATTCCTGTCAAATATTCCCACAGTGTTGGGGTTAGTCAGCATGAGCCCTGCTGTATCAGGTCCTACTGCTTCTTTCAGCGAGTCGAGATCTACACCTCCGTCAGCGCCGGAACGTATATTCACAACCGTGAATCCTGACATCACAGCAGATGCAGGATTGGTACCGTGAGCGGAATCGGGAATGATGATCTTAGTCCTGACTGTTTCTTTGCGGTCACGAAGATATGCCTTTATCAGCATCATTCCGGTAAACTCCCCGTGGGCGCCCGCCGCCGGCTGCATTGTCATAGCGTCCATACCGGTAATCTCACAAAGATATTTCTGTGTTTTATAGAGTACTTCAAGACATCCCTGTACAGACGATTCCGCCTGCAGGGGATGCACGGCTGTAAACCCGGGGAGTGCTGCCATCTCGTCGTTTATCTTGGGATTATACTTCATCGTACAGGAGCCCAGCGGATAAAAACCGTCGTTCACGCCGTGCACGCGTTTTGAAAGTGCCGTATAATGCCGGGTCAGGTCATTCTCGGATATATGAGGCAAGTCCAGCGGCTGTTCCCGCTGCTCGCATAAGCGTACCTCCGGAACATCGCAGGCGGGCATAAGATGTAAGTGCTGTTCACGGGTTCCGCATTCAAATATCAGCTTCATCAGCGCACACCTCCCTGATTATATCAATTGCCCTGTCGAGTTCTTCTTTTGTGACAACTTCTGTCACACACCAGAGAATTCCGCCTTCCACAGGCAGGCCTCCGAGTATCCCGTGCTCCTCCAATGTTTCCAGTACCTTCTCCGGGTACAGACATAAGGTTATAAACTCGTGGAAGAACTCGCCGTCGTATTTCAGATGCCAGCCTACATCATTGTGCAGGCGCCCTGCAAAGTAATGAGCCTTTGACATGCATAGAATTGCGGCTTGTTTCATCCCTTTTTCACCCATCGAAGCCATGTAAACTCCCGCAGTGAAAGCGCACAGCGCCTGATTGGAACAAATATTGGACGAAGACTTTTCACGGCGGATATGCTGTTCCCGGGCTGTCAGAGTCAGAACGAAACCACGGGTCCCTTCAACATCCGTAGTCTGGCCGACAATACGCCCGGGAAGTCGGCGCATCATGGACCGAACACATGCCATAAAGCCAAGATACGGTCCTCCGAAAGCCAGCGGCAGCCCAAGAGGCTGACCCTCTCCTACTGCAACATCGGCTCCGCATTCGTACGGCGTTCGCATAACAGCGCACGCAATCGGGTTCACACCCATAATGAATTTCGCACCGGCGGCATGTACAATATCCCCTATTACAGCAGCTTCCTCCATCTGACCGTAGTAGTTTGGCTGCTGCAGATAAAAGCATGCTGCATCTTCTCCGAGCATCTCTGCAAGCGCAGCTGTGTCGGTATGCCCGTCCTTTTCAGGAACTATGATAACTTCCGTGCCGGATCCGAAGCAGTAAGTCTGAACAGTCTGAATCACCTGGGGATCCGAGCAGGCGGATATGTATGCCTTGACACGTCCCCGCTCCCTGCACATGGTAATCGCTTCCGCAGCTGCCGCCGCACCGTCGTACACCGACGCATTCGATACGTCCATGCCGGTAAGCATGCATATCATCGTCTGATACTCGAATATTGACTGCAGTATTCCCTGACTTATCTCCGCCTGATACGGCGTATATGCGGTCACAAATTCCTCGCGGGAGGTGATGCTTCTGACAGTCGCCGGGATAAAATGATTATAGGCACCGGCACCTCGAAGTATCGTCCTGAATACCTTGTTTTTGTCAGCCATAGCCGTAACAGCAGCACGAACTTCAAGCTCGCTTTTTCCCTGCGGAAGAGCCAGACTGTCTCGTATGAACATACTTTCCGGTACATTGGCATAAAGCTCGCGCATAGAACTGATGCCTGCTGCTGCAAGCATCTGCTCCCGCTGTGCTTCGGTTGTCGGGATATATGTACCCATTAGCTCACGCCTCCTTATATTTTGCAGAATGCCTCATATTCAGCCGCATCCATGAGATCCTCAACTGCGGTAATGTGTTCAATTTTGGCAATCCATGCACCGAACGGGTCTTCATTGAGCTTCTGCGGCGCTTCGACAAGGCTTTCATTAATTTCGGCAATAGTCCCGGTCACGGGGGTCATGATATCGGACACAGTTTTTACGGATTCGACATCACAGAAGACTGATCCCTTCACGACTTCGTCTCCCACTTTCGGCAGATTAATGAATACCAAGTCTCCAAGTTCTGATTGTGCAAAATCGGTAATACCAATAAGACAGGTAGCCGGTTCCAGCATCTTGATCCATTCGTGTGTTCTGGAATACTTAAGGTCTTCTGGAAAATTCATAATTCATTCCTCCTGATTTCTTGTGTGCAAAAAACTATTTTAATGTTCGGTTCTATAGAAAGGCAGGGAAACGATGACGGCTTCAACCATGCGTCCCCGCACATCCACATCGACCACAGTACCCGGAGCAAATCCTTCGGCTGGTACGTATGCCATTGCGGCGGCATACCCCAGGAAAGGGCAATGTGTCCCCGAAGATACCCAGCCGATTTCCTTTCCTGCCTTGTCAAACACGGGACAGTGTTCACGTGCAATCCCCCTGCCGGTTATCTTAAGGCCAACCCGTTTGACTGAAGGCTTGCCGCGGTTAATAATCGACTGTCTTCCGATGAAATCCTTACCGTCCAGACTGCACGGAAGTCCTGCTTCAGGCGGAGAGATTTGTTCATTCATCTCATGTCCATAGAGGGGCATGGACGCCTCAAGCCGCAGTGTGTCGCGGGCGCCGAGTCCGCATGGTATCAGGCCGTCCCCTTTGCCGGCCAGAAGAAGTGCATTCCAAATATCGGAAGCGTCCCCGGGACTTGAGTAAAGTTCATACCCACGCTCGCCTGTGTAGCCTGTCTTCGATATAAGCGCGTTGATTTTGCGCGAACCTATATCCAGCACACCATTTTCTACGAAGTGATAGTACTTGCCGGGAATATATTCCGGAGCGCACAGCTTACAGAGAATATCTTTTGCCTGCGGTCCCTGTAGGGCAATCTGAGCCAGGGATTCTGAAATATCCTGATATTTCACGTCACCCGTGAGGTGCGCTTCCACCCACGCCGCATCCTTTTCGTGGTTGCCTGCATTCACGACAAGCATATATTTATCCTCTTTTATTCGGTAAATTACAAGGTCGTCTACAATTCCGCCCGTCTCGTTGCACATCATCGCATACTTGACCTGCCCGTCAGTCATCAAAGATATGTCCGTTGTGCAGAGCCACTGTATGTTTGTGACCGCGTCCGGACCCTCAAACATGAATTCGGCCATATGAGAAACATCGAACAGACCGGCTTTGGTCCGTACCGCCATATGTTCGGCAATAACTCCGGTACCGTACTGCACAGGCAGCAGATAGCCTCCGAAAGGAACAATCTTACCTCCCAATTTCTCATGTTCAGCAAAAAGTGGTGTTTTCTTGTCCATTTGCTTTACTCCTTTACCGTTTTACCGTGAAAATAAAAAACAGAGATGCAGACCGGCCTGTTATGGCCAGTGATGCATCTCTGTCTCTTTACCTGAGAGATTCCCCGTCGTGTTTGCGATCAGGTTGCCCCTACGGTGCATCTGCATGCTTTACAGAGTTCCGTCAGAATCCGGTTCTTTTGCCTGAGAGTTTATTGCGTTTCCCCTTCGGCGCCGCGGTAACGGTCTCTCCCGAATCCATCATCCGGATATAATTAATTGATGATATCTGTTTTAACTATATGCCAACCCGTCATTCCCGTCAATCTTTAATCAAATGAAGCAGCTTTGAATCAGTTTATGTCGGATGACACAAAGAGGTGCTGTATAGCTTTTAGTCAATAACACGAATCTCAGTAATAACCGGCTGGTTCTCCGCCGCAACGGCACCATTCTCACCGTACGGCGTATTGGCACATATACTGTCGACAATCTCCATGCCTTGCGTCACATGTCCGAATGCGGCGTACAGACCGTCAAGATGAGGGCTGTCTTTATGAACTATAAAAAATTGTGATGAGGCACTGTCCATTGGCGAAGAAAGCCGGGCCATCGAGATAACGCCGCGGACGTGGGAGATGTCATTAGCAACGCCGTTCTTGGAAAATTCACCTTTGATCGTATTGGCAGAACCTCCGTCGCCGGTACCCTCAGGGTCGCCGCCCTGGATCATGAAGTCCGGAATGATGCGGTGAAAGGTAAGGCCGTTGTAGAATCCGTCTTTAGCCAGATTAACAAAATTGGTAACAGTGATCGGCGCGGTATCGGCATCGAGCTCGACCTTAATCGTACCATAGTCCTTAATATCAATCTCAACATGGTGCAGGCCGGACAGATACTCAACAGCGGACGTGGTCTCGACCGTCTTCGACTTGCAGCTGCCAAGCAGTGTAATGCAGCAGGCTGCAGATAACAAAACAGCAATGATCTTCTTCATATTGCAAACTCCTTATTCACCTTAAATATACCCACAAAATAATAAATTGAATATGAGCCTGTGTCAATGAAGCTGCTGAAATGATCTGATTTACCTGCCTTAGCGTGTCTGCATCGAAAGATATGCAATCCAATAAGAGACTACACTCTCAGCTCCCTGATTCAGATTGAGACCATCTGCACATATGCCGTCATAACATCCGCCCGTATCGGGATCAATCATCTGAAGCTTCTTAAAATTATCCCCGTAATACCACGCAAAAGTACGGGAAGCCAACTCAAAATACCGTTTGTCTCCTGTAATATCATAAGCATCCAGATAGGCAAGCGCAGTCTCGCCTGCTTCTACCGGCTGTTCATCATATTCCGCCGGTATTCCGTTCTTTTTAAGCCACCCATTACATCCTACGGGCTTGAAATATCCGTCCCTGAATGTTTTTGTCTCCAGAAAATCCAGACTTGCAATGGCAATCTGACGGTAACGCACTGTACCTGTTTTCTTGTATGCGAGGAGCAGGGCACGTGGAAGTATTGAGTTGCAATAAGTAATGATATCTTCAAACCAATGCCAGTCACCGTCCGAAACCTGTTCATACTGGTCGGACAGTGCGTCGGCAAGAAAAACGAGCATGGAGTTAGAGGCCTCTGTGTCAAGATAATGGAGCCCGAGAATGGCGTACGCCTTGGACCGGGGGGAAACCAATTTTGCACAGTGCGGGATAGCCGGTTCTATGCAGCTCTGGATGGTCTTTTTCATGTTGGCCGGAACTATATTCTGCGCATATGCGAACCCGAGACCCCAGAGGCACCGGCCGAGATTATCTTCGGATCCGACTTTTTCCGTAAATCGACGGTCGTATCCCAGGAAATTACGGAAGGTACCGTCCACGTTCTGGACATAACGCAAAAATGCAGTATATCTGTACATCAGCTGTTCTGTTTCTGAAGATGGTTTTTGCATCTGAAACATCACGGCCATGATCAGAGCCCGTGCGTTGTCGTCGGATGAATAGCCGCGGTCAAGATTCGGTACACTGTAGGATGCGTGCTGCAGCATACCTGTGTCATCCGTCATATGATAAATATGATCTGTCTTGGCAGGCTGGAATTCCCCCTGGTTTTTCATACGCTTACCTTGTCTCTGTTCTTCTGCTTCAGGATCCCGGCAAAAAGTTCTTTGTATTTTTTGGCAACGAGATTCCACATCATTGTTTGCCCGATAGCCAGAGTCTTTTGCTCCATAATTAATTTCTCATCAGGATGACTGAGCACGTATTCGATCTGATCAGCTATGGAATCGGCATCGCGGAATTCAGCAAGGAGACCGCGTCCGTCAGATAACATCTCCCTTGCATAGCTGTACGGAGTTGAGACGATGACACGTCCATATCCGGCTGCATAGGCCAGGGTACCGCTGACGGCCTGATCCTTATTCAGGTAGGGTGTCATATAGATGTCGGACATTTTCAAATTACGTACAATTTCTTCTTTGGTCAGGTACTTATTCACAAATCTTACGTTGTCGCTCAGGCCCAGCTGTCTGACCTTCTCTTCAAGGCTCTTGCGATAGGCTTCCCCTGATTCTTTCACTATGGCGGGATGTGTCTGGCCAAGGATGAAATAGATGACATCCTTGTGTGTCTGCGCTACACGGGCTATCGCGTCAATTCCATATTCCAGTCCTTTCCCGGGGCCAAGCAGGCCGAAAGTACTGATTACCGGACGTCCCTCGATGCCGTTTTTCTTTTTCAGTGCATCCCGGGTCTTCATCGGTATATTGGGCACACCGTGATGGATGACCGCTATTTTCAAAGGATCAATGTCATATACGTCTGTCAGAATGCCTACGGTGTTTTGGGCCATTGTTATTATCTTTTCGCTTTTTTTCCCAAGATCAGTCAGGATTTGACGCTGCTTTTCGAGAGGCGAAGCGAGAACTGTGTGAAGCGTTGTAACAAACGGTATTGCAAGAAGGTTAACCAAATCAAGCAAATATTCTCCTGAGTCGCCGCCGTAGATACCGTACTCGTGCTCGACAACCAGCAAATCAATATCGGACGCATTAATCTTGTATGCCATTTCCGTGTAGCTCTGCCTGTCATGCTGCTCGAGTTCCAGCATGACGATGCTGTCATATACATGCATCGAATTATTGACAGCAATCACCTGCGATTGTCTGACTGCGGGAATTTGAATCAGCTGGAGAATCAGGTCCTGCGTAAAGGTTGCCAGACCGCACTCTCTCGGAGGGTATGTGCTCAGGAATGCTATTTTCATTTGTTTGTCGGTTTTCAAAATAATTTCTCCTCATAATATGTGCCGGTTGTTCTGATGATTCTAGCAGGCCAGGTTAGCAGGCCAGACTTGCTGTTTTAGTAACTGCAATATCATGCGAAATACTGCTGCGCTTCACATGACAATACGATGCAACGATGGAGCCATATGCTTCTGCATGACTTCCAATATCTACGTGATCCCAGAGAAGGCTTCCGACGATACTTGCATCATGACGTATGATCACGTCGCTGCCAATTACAGCATACGGGCCTATAACCGCGTGTGCACCGATCTTAACGTTATTTCCTATATATACCGGACCGGTAATCGAAGCGGTATTGTCAATAATAGAATTGCCTTCATTAATAATATTTATGTCATCAAAATCAACACCGAAAAGATGGCACTTTCCGGACATAATGTCCTCATGCGTCTGCATGTATTTCTGCGGAGTTCCGATATCCATCCAATAGGAACAACCTTTGTATACTGTCATTTTGTTATTCTTTAAAAGCAGAAGCGGGAATGTCTCACGCTCAATGGAGACAGACCGGCCGGCCGGGATTTCGTCCAATACACGAGGCTCAAAAACATATATCCCTGCATTAATATAATTTGACTTGATTTCCGAAAGCTTCGGTTTCTCAGTAAAAGATAGTGCTGTATTGTCCTTATCATACTCAATCACACCGTAAGCTGTCGGATTAATCACCTCTGTAACGGCAATGGTTACCGACGCGGCTTTGGAACTGTGATAGCCAATGAGATCAGCAATATCAATTTCGCACAAAATATCCGCATTCATTACAAGGAATGTATCCGTAAAAAGATGTCCGGCACTTTTTATTGCGCCTCCCGTTCCAAGGGGAGAACTCTCGAAAACATACTCAATATTTAATCCGAATTTACTTCCGTCCCCGAAATATTCCTGGATGTATTCCGACATGTGCCCGACACTCAGGACAATGTCCCTTATACCGTACTTAATCAAATTCATCATACTTCTTTCCAGCAGGGGCTTATTCATAATAGGAACCATTGATTTGGGAATGTCATCTGTAAGAGGCTTCATTCTTGTTCCCATTCCACCGGCTAAAAATAATGCTTTCATATCTTGTCTCCTCTACTTTGTCTATACGAAAAGGGGAAGCAAAAGCAAGCTATGTATTTTATGCGTATTATTCCCTCTTTCGTAATTTTTGGGGTATCGTTTTAATTTGCCAGCTGGTTTATTTGTCGGGGCATGACTTTATATAATTCATCAGATCCTTCAGATTCGCTGTTGCAAGGGCAATACAGGAATCGGCTGCTCCGTAATACATTTTGATTATTCCAGTCTTTTCATCATGTATCCATCCGCATGGAAAGACAGCTCCGCCCACGTCGCCCCGGGTCTCATAATCGTTGAGAGGTCCGAAAATCCACTCATCGCTTCTGTTTAGTATTATGCCGGGATCTTCCAGATCAAGAAGCACCAGACCCAGGCGATAAATCGATCCGGCTGCCGTCTGTCTGCATCCATGATACAAAACAAGCCATCCGTCCGGCGTCTCCAGAGGAGGCGCGCTGAGACCGACCTTGTTTGCATCCCACCACGCACCGGCACGGGAAGGAATGAGTACTTTCGTATCAGTCCAGTTCTTCATATCATATGAATAGGAGCAGCAAATATTGGCTCCGGGTCCATGCATTGCAGTAATCGGTCTATGAATCAGAATCCACTTTCCGTTGATTCTTCTGGGGAACAATGCTGCATCTTTATCTTCTGCCGGAAGAATGGAACCCATTCGCTCAAATTCCACAAAATCAGTTGTAAGTGCAAGTGAAACAGAGGGGCCGGCAGGAGAATAGGCGGTATAGGTAACAGCAAATTTGCTGATTTCTTCAATCCAGGTGATTCGGGGATCTTCAACTCCCCAAGCTTCTTCCGGATAATTGTCAGGATCTCCGGAAAAAGTCGGAAGACTGCCGATAATCCAATTGACAATGCCAAAGTCACTGACAGCCTTAGTAAGGTGTGAAAAGCCCCTTCGGTCTTCCACCCTTGCCAGAAGAAGGACCTTACCCTTGTACATGGCTACTCCGGGATTAAATACCGTGTTAACCGGATATGGCCAGTCTTTCGCCGATAAAATAGGATTATTCTTGTGTCTGAAAAACAAATCCATATAAGTATTGTCGTAACTTCTTAATTTTGATATAAATTGTGTCATATAATTATGTCCGTCCTCTCTTGCACAATACGTGTCCTGTGCAAAATAAAGTGTCTTTCCATGCTGTTTGACGATTTGATTCGCAAAAGCATGTGATAATTCTATCGAACTATCATAAATTATCTTAACATATTTTCATTAAAAGTCAACTTATGACAAATAATATTTGTTAATGTATTATATGATTAGTAGCTATACATAAATATAATAATCATCTGTAACAGACTGTTCATTAAGCAAAGCATCAAGATCTCTTTGATAAATGCCGATGCATTTATTCTTTTAAGAAGATATTTCAATTAATGTGCTATGATGTACATAGTTGTAAAAAATCAAGAACGTCTTTGCAATAATTCGCTTTCTTTTTCCCGGCAGCGAATTGAAAAATCACTTTGGAGAATTCGTATATGAATTATGGCAGCAGGCTGTTCTACCACCGGGGACTATTTGACACGGAAAGTACAAACAATCTTTTTGTCAGTGCCATGGTCGAAAACGTCAGGCATCATCAGGCCCATTGCCCGGAGTATGCTGACATTCTGCGGAGGCAGGGATTTTCTCCGGATGATATAAAATCAATTGATGATTTGTGGAAGATCCCCCCCATTCCCACCTTGTTTCTAAAACGCCATACGCTATATTCCACTTCTCATCAGCACCTATTCATGAAATCGACCACTTCAGGCACAAGCGGCAGAACAAGCCAGATGGGTCTGGACATGACTTCGGCCTTTCGGGGTGTCGGAATGGTTTTGGGCACCTTTTTCTCACACAGACTGATCTCACCGCGCCCAACCAATTTTATCGTGCTGGGATACCAGCCTGCCAAACGCAATAAAATGGGCGTCGTTAAGACGGCCTATGCGACAACATTTACCGCCCTTACCATTCATCGGGAATATGCTCTCAAAGATACGGGGTCTGAATACATCCTCAACATTGAAGGAATTAAAAGTGCACTTTTGCGCTTCGAAAAGAGCGGATTGCCGGTACGGTTCATTGGATTTCCACCCTATTTTATATTCCTGATCAGAGAATTGATGGAATCCGGAATCAAGGTTAAACTTCACCCTAAATCCCTTGTAATGCTAGCCGGCGGATGGAAACAGTTCATGGCCGAGCAAGTAGATAAGCCGACTCTGTATGCCATGTCCGAGGCGGTACTGGGAATCGGAAGTGACCGCATCAGGGAATTTTTCGGGGCCGTTGAACACCCGATATCGTACGCAGACTGTCCCAATCATCATTTTCACGTGCCGATATATTCCAGAGTAATTATCCGCGATACGGACCTGAAGCCCGTAGGCTATGGTGTACCCGGAATGCTCAACCTCATTACTCCGATGCTCACAAGCATGCCCTTCTGCAGTGTGATGACAGATGATCTGGCTGTTATGCATCCCGGATCAGACTGCGGATGCGGTATCACATCACCCTATTTTGATGTCCTGGGACGAGTCGGGCTGGCAGATGTCAAAACCTGCGCCGCCAGTGCTTCCGAGCTATTGGATGTAAAGCAGAAAGGCGGCAGCAAATGAATCTGGCAGACGGTCAAATAATTGATACCAAGTCCTGCGATGCGATACTCGAGTCGCTGGGCGAACGAATGATGAGCACTCTGAATAAGAACAGGCTTGATCCGGAAATTGTCATTTCCGCATGCAGCCGACTCGTCAGGGATCTCGATGAATCCTTCTATCTGGAGACTATGGCTGGTCTTGGTATTAATCAAGACCTCGGTCAAAGCTATCTGGACGAAGCCCGTCTTATGTTTGACGGGGACAGCCTGCGGGCGCGCATGAAAGTCGAGCTCGGGGAGAATTACGGTCAGTCGATAACTTATACTCCGCCGGGCAAAACCTATCCTGTTACGGAAAGGACAGTCCCTTTGGGAGTTCTTCTTCATGTCGCAGCCGGAAATGCCGATGGCCTCCCCGCTTTCAGTGTCCTCGAGGGCTTGCTGGCCGGTAACATTAACATCTTAAAGCTGCCGGCTGTCGAGGGGGGTATATCAGTCAGACTTCTCTTCGAGCTAATAAAAATCGAGCCGCTCCTTACTGAATATATATACGTTTTTGATTATTCCTCCCGCGATATCGAGCACATAGCCAGACTCATGTCTGTCGCGGATGCTGTCGTAGTATGGGGCGGTATCGAAGCTGTGTCGGCAATAAGAAAGATGGCGGATCCCAGCACCCGACTAATTGAGTGGGGTCATAAGGTCAGTTTTGCCTATGTCACTGAGCAGGGCATTACGGACGAAGCCCTTACCGGTCTGGCACACAACATCGTTACAACAGGGCAGCTCCTGTGCAGCTCATGCCAGGGGATATATGTTGATACGGATGACATGGAAGTCGTTCATAATTTTTGCAGGAAATTCCTTCCGATTCTTGAGACGGTCATGCAGACCGCCTCAAGGGAAATGGGAATCGGAATAAGAACACTGGTCGCCCTGCAGATTTATACGGAAGAACTAGAGACGGTATATCATAACAGTAAAGTATTCAAGGCCGGGAACTGCAGCCTCATTGCCTATCCGGACAGGGACTTGAAGCCGGCCGTACAGTTCGGAAACGCATGGGTAAAAGCACTGCCCCGCGCCGATCTGCTGCACGAGCTGCGTCCCTACAAAAATTATCTGCAGACCGCGGGACTCCTGTGCGGGGATACGGAACGCGAAGAACTGACACAGCTTCTCTGGAGATCCGGTATAGTTCGTGTCTGCCCGGGAGAACGTATGTCTTCCACTTACTGCGGCGCCCCCCATGATGGTGATTATCCCCTGAGGCGCTATACAAAAACAGTGTGTGTTGAATGAACCGACAGCTATGATTCTTACTGTCGGTCCAGTAAAAATCATGCTGCCATCGCTGCATCTGATCCGTTCCGCAGAAACGCTAAGCTTTAGAGATCCTCAAGAACCCTGTCCAGCCACTCTGAAACGAGGGCTTCGAAAAGTACGGACTGATCGATCTGCAGGTTGTGGCCGGCCTTATCCAGAATCGCAAAAGCAGCACGAGGATAGTCATCGAGCAAAGCGAACTGATCTTTGTATCCGACAGCATTATCCTGCCGTCCGGTGAGAATAAGGCCCGGTTTCTCAAAAGGTACGGAAAGCGGATCGACATCATATGTGAAGGCCCCATTCAGACGGTGATCAAGAAATTCCCTGTCATAAAGCTTAATTCCCGAATATACATCGCGGTTATATGCTTTCCATGTTTTTTCCGTCATCACAACTCCGAAGAATTCAAACGCAAGCCTGTCCTCCCTGCTCATGCCGGCAAGGAAGTCATCGTCTTTTTGAATAACCTTGAGCTCCGGTACATTTCGGTTGCTGCTTGAAGGACTTACCGACGGGCAGATCAGCAGCATCCCTAATACCTGTCCGCCTCTCTTCCCGACAATTGCCCTCGACAGATACCCGCCGTAGGACTCTCCGGCCAGAAGAAATTGCTGTCCAGGAATAACTGCATCAATAAAGGCAAAAATCACATCCAGTACCTGATCGGAACATTGGATTGAATCTCCCGGCCTGGATTTACCCATCCCCGGCAGGTCGATATAAATTCGCTTGAACCGGTCGGAATGCTTCTCAAAAACAGGTTCCATGCAGCCGGACATGAGACGATGGTCAACGCTCCACCCATGGATCATAAGAACAGGAATACCTTCACCATAGACTTCGTAATAAATCTCTGAGTCGAGCAGTTCAATTTGATTCCTAAAGGCTGAAGTCATATAATTCTCCTTTTGCCGCCGGCGGCATATTCGTGAGGTTTCTTATTGAGGTTTCTTATATAGATGCCATGCCGCCCTTCTTTGTACACTCCGGGTTCATTTGTTATCGTCATACCTATATTCATCAGACAGACTCCGTATGCTTATCTGCCGCTCCCGGTACTTTTACCTGATAATTCTTCCTGCCCAAGAGATACATTGTAAGTATAATACTGATTGCACCCGATGCCAATTTGGCAGCAAAAAACGGTCCTGCCATCGACGGCTCGACACTCACCACATAGGCAAACTGTCCGCCAAGTACAAAAGCCGCACTGACAGCAAGTGCTGTACAGAGCACCTTGCCCCGCTCGTCAAGATCCTTCATCGTCCCCCACACCAGAATATTGCTTGCGAGATTGCCGATAATAGCAGCGATCGAGTTCGAATTAACTCGAAGAGCGCTTCCTATTTTCACAAAGCTGCGCTTCAAAACCCGGTTCAGCACTTCCATCATCGGATAGGCACCTCCCAGAATCAGCGCAATCTTCCCGACAAGCACGGCCGTATCTGAAAACGGTATGAGATTCGGTATTATTTTCACGCCAAGAATTACATCGAGACCCTGAAAAAGAAGTCCTATGATTCCAATTGCAGATATCACTTTACCGAAGATGATAAACCCATTAAGAGTACCCGCCGGAGCTTTGATCAGGCTGACGCTGAGGAGCGCAATAATAACAAACAGCGGCAGCATATTTTTGATCAGCGCCAGTACATCAATTCCGCTCAAAAGACCGGCTAAAAAGCATCCCGGGACAATTGATATGATACCTATGACAAGGCCCTCGGCAAAAAGCCTGTTGTCTTCTTTCTTAATGAACTTGCAGGCGACGGGAATGCTGAAGCTGATTGTCGCACCGATCGTCGACGCAATAATTATGCCCGAAAAGCGGCCGAAGTCAGGACTTGAGGCCAGACTCTGCGCGATCTGATAACCGCCCATATCCACAGGGAAAATACAGGCAGGAAGGATCGAAGGATCAATATGAAGAAACAAGGAAATCATTCCCGTAGCCGGAGTCAGATATGTCAAGAGGAACGGCGCAAGTGAGTAAATACCGATAATACCAAGTGCCAGGGGGCCCATTGTCCTTATGCCCTCCTCAAACTTATTCCCAAGCCGAAGCGGACTTCCGAAAATATAATCGAAGCCGCCGATCACAAAAAAGGCGCACATTATAATCAATACCGGTGTTTCCATTGTGTTTTCACCTGTTCTTATCACTAAATCAATCTTTAAATCAATCTCTAAATCAATCTTTAAATCAATCACTCAATATCCTAACACGAACCTACGGATTATTCATTATTGTATGAATTGATTATTTGGATTAATGTGTTTTTTTGATTAAATAACAATAATGAAATATGCCTGAAGACAGAAAAAATACGGTGTCTATTCATCTTCGTTTCTGATATTCTAAATAGGATATTCTAAATAGGATATTCCAACGTATTTAAGGGGGATCTATAATGTCGCTGTTCAAAAATGACAAAAAGCCCTGCCCGGTCTGTCAAAGCCCAACGCCCAAGATTTTCCCGACAAAGATAGAAGATAAGCCGATCTGTAAGGAATGTAACAACAAAATATCCATGGAAAATAATCTCAAGGACAATCTGACTCTTGACGGACTTGTTGAACATCTTGCTTATCGTGAGAACAATGCAAAGCTTCACGCTACTTTCTCCGAATCAAGAAAAGTCAGTTCAGGATTCTTCGGCAGCGCGATCAGTATTGACGATACAAATCGGCTTTGGTACATTTCTGTCGGCGAGAATTCACCGATATATCATTTTGACGACCTTGTCTCCTATTCACTTCTTGAGAACGGCAGTACTATTGAGAGCGCCAGTGCAAAGGGGAAACAGTTATTCCACGGCGTCCTTGAGAACAGATCCATGTATGATATTGCCGACTCCATGCAGCGATTTGGCAATACACTCCAGAATATGAGCGGTCAGAACAAAAACGGTGCCGCCGGCAGCCGTCCCGCCGAGCCGCCGATACCGGCACCGGTGCACAGTCTCAGTCTCAAAATAGCCGTTAACAATATCTACTGGAAGAATCTCGAGATCACTTTCTCAGCCCCCGCTGTCTTCGATAACGATCTCCGGCGTTTCTATGTTGACTATCAGAACAAACTCTCGGAAGTCGCTGAATTTACGCAGGCACTCTTTTCTTTTTTCCCGAATCAATCTTTCCCGGCAAATGGATCTGAATCAAATCAGATGGCTTCCCGTACGCAGGCTCCCACCATTTCTGTCGCAGATGAGCTCAAAAAATTCAAGGAACTGCTTGATATGAATGCCATCACGCAGGCTGAATTCGATCAGAAGAAAAAAGAACTTTTAAACATGTAATAGCAGTGAATATAAACACAACAGCATGCTGAGGCAATTTATGATAACGACAGTAACTTTGAATCCGGCCATCGACCGTACTATTATTGTCAGCAAATTCGATTATGGTTCCGTGAACCGCGTAGTATCCAGCCGTGAAGATATCGGAGGCAAAGGAATCAACGTTGCCCGAATCCTCCTTGCGCTCGGTTCCGACGCCAAAGCCATAGGCTTCATCGGAAGGAACAATTACCCGCAGGTGGAAGCCCTGCTTAAGGGGGACGCAATCCCGACAGAATTTGTCAGCATTGACGCACCAACACGAATTAACACCAAACTGCTTGAGATCAGTACACATACCACTACCGATATTAATGAAGCCGGGTTTGCAGTGTCCGCACAGGAAATCGAGGAGGTACGCCGGCTGATTCTTGCCTGTGCAGATAATAGTAACTTCCTCGTGCTCAGCGGAAGCGTACCCAAGGGACTTCCCTCTTCGATTTATCGCGAAATGATAGAAATGATACCTTCCCATTGTAAAATTGCCCTTGATGCCGACGGACTCCTGCTTATGGAAGGGCTTAAAGCAAGTCCGTTCTTGATCAAACCAAACATCCATGAGCTAGAAAGTGCACTTGGCCGTACACTGTCAAGTCATCAGGAAATCGTCGATGCGGCTGCCGGGCTGATCCTTATGTACGGCATCTCCTGTGTGCTGGTATCAATGGGTGCAGACGGAAGCATTCTTGTTACCGCTGATCAGGCGCTCTTTGCATCTCCCCTTCCAGTCGATGTCAGAGGTACTGTGGGTGCCGGTGATTCAATGCTTGCCGGGTTCATTCATGGTCTTTCCCGGGGCTGTGATATTAAATCGTCACTTTCATGGGCAACCGCCTGCGGTGCTCTGGCCGTCAGCCAGGAAGGTACGCAGGCTTTTGCAAAAGACGATGCGGAGAAATTTGCCGCCATGGTTTCCATATCCGACATCCGCAGAACAAAATACGACTAAATCCGCGTGAATTCCAAAAGCATTCTTGGCGTTATATCTCTCGGGACATCTTTCGGAACCCCTCTCACTCTAGAAGAGCGGCTAATTCATCTACTGGAGTAAGAAGCATGCTGATACCGGTATAGATGAGCTTCTTCCCGCCCGGCATCTGCGGCAGGTGCAGATCTACCTCAGTGGATCTAGTACACTGTGGTTGATGGCATTGTTGATAAAATTGAACGAGTGCTTTTACTTCTTCTTTACCATTTATTGATACATGATTTATTCTTCGTTAAGTCATGTCCTTTTAGCTGGAATCAGCAGAACAGATGCTTTTGCATGACGTGCAATGTTATGGCTGACACTGCCGAGGAACAATTCTTTAACATAGCCGCGTCCCTGGCTTCCCATCACAACAAGCTGCACATTGCGGTCCTCTATGGCGTCAAGGATATCTCTCGACGGACTTCCGTAGAATACTACCTGTTCGACGTCTACATCGCCTATTTGCTGCAGTTCCTTCTTCATTTCCAGAAGGCGTCCCTCATCCTTTTCATTGAATTTATTGAGTTGCTGCAGAAGATATGGATCGATCCGGCTCTGTTCCTGGACATGCATCAGGGTGACTTTTCTGGTTCCGGCTGCGACTAGTTCTTTTACAATGTGAAATGCTTCACTGGCAGTCTCAGAAAAATCTGTCGGGAAAAGAACGTGGTCCAGAAAATTAACGCGAACAGGTTCAAAATAAGATAAGCCTTCTTTTCTTGACTCTTCAAGGCGCATAAGAAGAATTGGTGTTCTGCAGTAATGAATGATTTCATATCCGACTCCACCCAGCAAAGGTTCACTTAAGAGACTGCAGGACTCCACTCCCGTAACAATCAAAGAGTAATCCTCTTCCCCGGCGATCCGGTCGATTTCCCTTTTGGCAACCCCGAAAGCAACTCTGGTCTCAACCTTGAAGCCCTGTGCTTCGAGTACCCGCTTCTGCTCCTGAAGATTCTTGTCCAGCGCTTCCGTGATGTAAGTCAGTGCGAAAGAACCGGTTTCAACCTGCCCAAGGCACTGTAAGAGAAGAATTTCTTCCGTTCCATATGCTTTGAGAACAGCGCTGTTTTTGAGGACTGCAAAAGCAGCCGAAGATAGATCCGTTGCGATAATAGTTCTTCTAAACATACAAATACCTTCTTTCCTTATATTATGCATATATAGGTTCTGTATTAGTGCAAATACAAATCGAATCCGTTTTCTCAATATTATCTTACTTCTACCTGTATTATACGCTCTTCTTTTGAATATATTGCAGATTTACAATAATCTAATCAGTCTGTCTGCAAATTCGCTTGCCGGAACTCCCTGTCTCGAATTCATTTCAATAAGTTATATAGTATTCAATATTATATTATTATTCATTTGTTTACAGTTCTGTGTTATGATTCGAATAGATCGCCTATAGTCTTCCGCCGTCCAAATCATTCGTCCCATACCACTATGGATTATTTCTTAATACATGCTTTTGAAGGGGATAATAGAGCCATGGATTACTTGGATAAATCGAGATCTGCAAAAGATCTTGATTGTGAACTGCCGGAATCGGTTAAGTATAGTTTTTATCAACTTTTCGATATCGATGAAGTCCAGCAAATCCAGGATTCTTTTTCTGAGGCTACCGGAGTTGCTTCAATCATTACTGAAATAGATGGTACCCCCATTACCAGGCCCAGCCGTTTTTCTGTGTTCTGTAATGAAATTATCAGAAAGACTGAAAAGGGATTATGCAATTGCATGAAATCAGATGCCATTCTAGGCAGTCCTGACCCTAATGGTCCAAGACAGCAGCGATGCCTGAGCGGCGGATTGATTGACGGCGGAACCAGCATAATGGTTGGCAGCCATCATGTTGCCAACTGGCTCATAGGTCAGGTTCTTGATGAAGATGCTGACATTAACGACATATACAAATACTGTGAAGAAATTGGCGCTGATTATGATGCGTTTGGCGATGCACTTAAGAAAGTCAGCACGATGCCGAAAGAACGGTTTGCTAATATATGCAATTTCCTGTATCTGAATGCGAAGATGCTGTCATCTATGGCCATTAAAAATATCGTTCAGCAGGATGAAATTTCCCTGCGTAAGAGAACAGAAGATGCCCTGCGTATCAGCGAAGAAAAGTATAGGCTGCTGACCGAATTTGCATCCGATGTAATATGGGTTTTGAATTTGACAACGAATAAATTCACATATGTAAGTCCCTCTGTTTTTCATTTGAGGGGATTAACAGTTGAAGAAGCCTTACAGGAGAGCATGGAAGAATCGCTGGCACCTGAGTCGTTAAAGCAGGCTGTTTCTTTCATCGAAAACGGTATTCGTGAAATCCTTACTGATCCTGACAGCTTCAATCCCCATGCAATTGAAGTGCAGCAGCCATGTAAAGACGGATCTGTCATATGGGTTGAAGTATCCGCGAGATTCAGACGAAGTATCGACGGCGGTCTGGAGCTCGTAGGGGCAAGCCGTAATATAGATAAAAGAAAAATAGCCGAAGAAGAGGTTCTCTATTTGAGTTATAAAGATCAATTGACCAAACTGTCAAATCGCAGGTTTTATGAAGAGGAATTAGAGAAAATCGATACCGCTGATAATTTACCTCTGACACTGGTGATGGTTGATGTTAACGGTCTGAAGCTGACAAATGATGCCTTCGGACATAACAGCGGAGATGCGCTTCTGCTTAAGACTGCAAATGTACTCAGTAAAGTATGCAAAAATGATGGTACTATTGCAAGAATTGGCGGAGATGAGTTCGTTCTTATTCTGCCGAACTGCGGTCATGATAAAGCTGTAAGAATTATTGCCAGCGTTAATCAGGCTATTGCCGGCGAGAAGACGGAACGCATTATCCTTTCTGTTTCCATTGGTTTTGCCGTCAAAAACAGCCTTTCTGAAGACATTAACGATATATTCAGAAAAGCGGAAGACTGCATGTATAAGAACAAACTCTATGAGAGTTCCAGTATGCGAAGAAGAACGATAGACATAATTATGAATACTTTATGCGAATCGAATAATAGAGAAATGCTGCATTCAAAAAGGGTCAGTGAAATTTGCGGATCCATAGCAGTTCAGCTGAACTTTGATGAAGATGATATACATCAGATACGAATGGCAGGTCTCATGCATGACATCGGCAAAATAGGTATCGACGAGTCAATTTTGAAAAAAACCGGCAAATTGAGCAGCGATGAGTGGAACGAAATCTACCGGCACTCCGAAATCGGATATCGGATACTTAGTTCTGTTAATGAATTTTCAGAGATCGCCGAATATGTACTTGCGCACCACGAGAGATGGGATGGCCGCGGTTATCCTAAAGGTCTTAAAGGAAAAGAAATCCCTTTAAAATCAAGAATCATCACTATTGCAGATTCTTATGATGCAATGACCTCCGACCGGACATACGGCAGACGTCTAAGTACCGAAGAAGCCGTAAAAGAGATTATCAAGTGTTCAAATACTCAATTTGACGCGAATATCGC
>Ga0209540_10000703_pt1 | contig 28771 bp, 23 predicted proteins | sample BarGraIncu01121A_FD_184501 | JGI IMG/M metagenome (GOLD analysis project Ga0209540, IMG submission 184501) | Arctic peat soil microbial communities from Barrow, Alaska - Barrow Graham LP Incubations 011-21A (SPAdes) (version 2) | ecosystem: Environmental > Terrestrial > Soil > Wetlands > Peat... | reverse complement strand
GGAATTGATCTGAATGAAGAGGCGACCTTTGGGCCGCTTTCTTTATGCTACAATATGGACAATATTATCGGCAGCTGGGGGACATTTTGAGTCGGCTATTGATGGACAATATCCGTCGGCACAAGCATCATGTTAAACAAGATTAATGGTAATACTATTGCAAAAACAGGAGCAATATCAATATTCATTTTATCATCTATTTCGTTTGCTACTATTAAATGCTATATCCTTTTTTTCAATACTCGAATAGTTGTCCATAACAAATGAAGAGAGTGGACAGTTGATAAAATGAATTTAATAACTAATGACCCTTCAGAATTTACAAAAACAATACTTGCTGAGGACTTGTGTTTTTAACCTTATCCCAATGACGAAATCCGCTGAAAGATTCAATTCGTTCAAATAATTATGAAATTTTAGAGGTGATTTAATGGTCAAAATAATTTCAATCTCAAACCAAAAAGGCGGCGTCGGTAAAACAACAACAGCTGCAGCTCTGGCCTCCGGGCTGGAAAGAACTGGACGCAAGGTCTTGCTCATCGACTTTGACTCCCAGGCCAATCTCACTATGATGATGGCTGATCAAAATCCGGATTCTATTCCTATTGGCGTGGCAGACATCATGACTAAAATCATTGAGGATCAACCACTGGCACCAATGGAAGGAATTATTCGAATCACGAAGAATCTGGATCTTCTTCCCTCCAACATTCAGCTGTCTGGGATAGAAGCGAGGCATATTCTTCTTTTTAAATATCAATATCCAAATTGTATACATTTAAGGACAGTAACATTGCTGTTTGCTATTAATTTTCCACCCTATTACGTCCGTTATGTTTGGCTCTATAAAGAGCTTCATCCGCCTTTTGTATGATTTCACGTTTGTTTATTATACCCTTTAGTTCATTAAAATTAATACCAATACTAATAGTAATTTTTACAGTTTCAATTCCAATTTCAAAATCAAAATCTTCTACCTCTTTCCTTATCCTTTCACATAACTGAAAGGCATTTTGCTCATCAATACCTGGAAAAACTATGCTAAATTCTTCTCCGCCATACCTTCCAACAATATCACCACCACGTACTGAACTCATTAAAATATTTGATAACTCTTTTAATACTGTATCTCCTGATATATGTCCATAAGTATCATTAATTTTCTTAAAATCATCAATGTCTATCATTGCAAAAGATATACTACCGTTATTTCTCTGTTGCTTATCAATTTCCTTTTCAAATAACTCAATAAGTAATGCATGATTATATAATCCAGTTAATCCATCTTTCATAGCCATTTCTTTTAGCTTGTCTTGGGTTTGTTTAAACCAGATAGCTGATCGGACTCTCGCAATTACTTCAATTTCATCAATAGGCTTTTTTATATAATCAAAAGCACCCATTTCCAGAGATTTTTTTATATCAATTCCTTCTGTTTTAGCTGTTACCATTATTACAGGAATATCCTTACTATCAAAATCATTTTTTAATAATTTGCAAACTTCAAATCCATCTAAGCCTGGCATCATTATGTCAAGCAGAATCACATCAGGTTTTAGTTTATGAACCATTGCAAGAACAGCTGCTCCATTATCAGCTGTATATACAGTGAAATTTTCATCTTCTAAAATATCTGTTAATAGTCTAACATTATTCAAATTATCATCCACAACAAGAATTTTTGTAATCATAACAACTTATCACCTATCCAACTTTTCACTTTTTTTGTAAACAGATCATCATCAATGGGCTTAGAAACATAGTCATCAAAAACCTGTTTAAATGCTTCTTCATCTTTTAACATTGCATAAGCAGTGACGGCAATAAATGGAGTATTCTTAAACTGAGGATACATTTTAATTGCTTTTGTTATTTGAATACCATTCATATCAGGTAACGCTATATCCATAAGCACTAAGTCAAATCGTTCATCTTTAGCAATTGCTATGGCTTTATGGCCTGTTTCTGCTGTTACAATCTGAATATTGCTACCAATATCTTCTATTATCTGTTCTATTAATCTTATATTATTATATTGGTCTTCAACTAACAGAATTTTTATCAACATTGACCTTCTCCTTTATTCTTTTCAATATCATTTCCATTACGTTTTCTATATGTGTTCCGGATTTTTGAATGACCATATTGGTCCTTTCCTGCAATTGTTCTTTTTCTTTATTGGTCAAATCTTTTGCTGTTACTACAATGATAGGTATTCCCTTCCATTCTGAATTTTTTTGTATCTCATCAATTACGGTAAATCCATCCTTTTTGGGCATCATGATATCTAAGATTACTAGATCTGGTTTCTTTTTTTTCATCAATTCTAGTGCATCGACTCCATCTTTAGCTAATCTGTAGTTCATCGATTCTTCGGACAAATACTGACCCATAAGGTTTAAAAAATTCTCATCATCATCAGCAACAAGCACTTCAATACAATCTTTTTTTGAAATTATACGAAGGATTGTATCAATTAATTCTTCCTGACTAACAGGCTTTATCAAGTATTCATCGGCTTTCATTCTGAAAGCAAGATTTTTTTCACTTAAAACCGAAGCCATAATAATAGGGACTCTCTTGGTCTTCGAACTATTCTTGAGTTCAGCAAGTATCTCCCAACCATCTTTGTTAGGGAGCATGATATCTAACAGAACAACATCAGGTTCTATTTCGATTATTTTCGCAACTACATCTTCTTTTCCATTAAGAGCAATGGTCTCAAACTCTTGTTCATTCAAGTATTGTTTGTATAATCTTTGAACATTAGGATCATCATCAACACAGACAACTTTTATTTTGGTGTGAACCGATGCTTTATCTTCTTCGCATAGAGCTAGGTCATCAACTTTTGTAGTTAATAATTCTGTTGGAAGATAGACAGTAAAGCAACTTCCCACTCCTAGAATACTTGTAACTTCTATTTTTCCTCCAAGCATTGTTACAAACTTCTTTGTAATGGAAAGTCCTAGCCCTGTTCCGCCTACTTTTCTAGTATAGGATCCATCAATCTGCCTGAACTCATCAAATATATTATCAATATTTTCATGGGCTATACCAAGACCCTCATCCTCAACCTTAATGCAATAATAGGATTTTATCTTTTCTAAGGAAAGCCGTATAGTGCCCTTCTCTGAGTATTTAATTGCATTACTCAACAGGTTAATTAATATTTGTTTAATTTTAATACGGTCACTAACGATAGGTATATTTTTTTCTGAATAAAACTTTTGTTCATATTGAACAGGTTTTCCTTCCATTAATGTTTTTGTCATAGTGTTTACTTCATCAATAACCTTAACTAAGTTAAAAGCTTCCGGGTGTACTTCCATTTTGCCAACTTCGATTTTGGAATAATCTAGAAGGCTGTTAATTAAATCCAATAGATGATTCGCTTCTTCTTTTACTATTTTTAGATTTTCAAGTTGAACTTCAGGAAGCTTGTCTCCAGAGTTTTTAATAACACGAGTAGTAAAACCTATAATAGAATTGAGAGGTGTCCTTAGTTCATGAGACATGTTAGCTAGAAACTGACTTTTAAGTTTGTTAGCTTCACTTGCTTCAGTCATCTGAACTTTTAAAGCATTATTCTTTTTTCGTAATTCTTCTTCTCTTATTTGAATAGCATGTTGCATTTGATTAAAATATTTAATCAATACACTCAAATCTTTATCTGATTTTAATAGTATGGGTTGCTGATAATTATTTTCAGTAATATTCCCGATAGCACCAATAAGCATTTTAATAGGTTTTGTAATTGATAATGAAGTGAAAGCAGAAATTAATATTGCCAATAAAATCGCAATCAATCCGCCTATTGATATAAACAAATATGTGCTATTTTCTGCAGCTTTTAGATTTTTACTTCTAATATCTAATAATCTCTGTTCTTCTTTATTTATATCTGTAAGTATTCCACGTAAATTATCCATTAAATTTTTACCCTTATCTGATTGAACAAGTGCAATCACGTCTTCTATTTTTGCCTTGCCTGCTACAACTTCTTGCCTTCTTTTTACCAATTGGCCATACTCAAAATCAAACCAAATAAGATAGTTTTTTTGAAGATTTACTAAATTTATTTGTTGCTCTTGGTTCTCAGAAACAAGTCTTTTTATTTCTTTAAAGTGTAGCTCAAAATCAGCTTTGCCCGTATTAAATGGTTCTAAGAATTTATCTGCCCCCGTAATTGCATAACCCCTAGCTCCTGTCTCCATATTGAGTAAACTTGTTAAAAGGCCATCTGATTCTCTCAGTACCTCATATGAAAATAGGTTAGTACCAACAGCCTGAGATTCTTTTTTGAAATTCATATATGTATAACCAAGCAACACAAGCATGATTAGTACAATAATCCCAAATCCTAAATAAAGCTTTTGGCGTATTTTAAATTTTCCAAAAAACACAGCTTTTCCTCCTTTAACATTAATAACACAAGCTCCCCATCTGGAATGTACAGTAGCTGTAGCCTCTGAGAGTGCTTAATAAATTTATTTGAAAATTAGGATAATATAACAAGTCACATATTGTCGAATTTTTGTATTTTAATATAGTGTCATTTGACCTGGGGTAGGTACTTTTCACCCATTTACCCAAGATTTCCTGCATATTCCTTAACATTACTACTTATTTCGCTAAATTGCTTGTGTGTTCGAACTAACTTCCTTATAATTTTCAGCTATAAGGTATAGTTTATCAGCTGAATTCACCTTGCCGGAGACACAATACTTCTTTTCAGTCTCAAAAGTCATTTTTTTTAATAATCATATATTTTATAACATGCTTAATTGAAAAAGTAAACGCAATGAGGAAGATAGAGTACCATTGCAATCAAGTTTGCAAAAGAACAGGTTGCATTTATCCTTTCAAATGAGACAATGAAAACTCCTTGGGCGGAGGCTAAGCCTTCAGGAGGATATTTATATGGCTCAATTTACCAAAGAAGATCGCCTTCACTTAGAACGAGAACTCAGTAACGGTCGTTCCTTTCGCGAAATCTCTGCCTTTCTCGGATTTCATCCCACATCTGTTTCAAGGGAGGTGAGGCGAAACCATATCCAGCGTTTTACGAAACGGCATGGATCCCGCCACTTTAATGACTGCGCGCATGCACGCGACTGCACCAACCGAACTCTTTGCAGTCGCGAAGAATGTCCCCTCAATCACAAAAGTCATTGCCGGTACTGTTCCCGCTGTTCGAGTATCTGCCCCGATTACCGCTGCCTTCCTTGTCCGAAGCTGCAGAGGCCGCCGTATGTCTGTAACGCCTGCGATCTGCTGAAGTCCTGTCACAAGGTCAAAAGGTTCTACGATCACCTGCACGCGCATACGATCGCTTTTTCCCGCATCTCCGAGCCGCGCAAAGGGCTTCAGCTTTCCCCGGATGAACTTCGGTTCATCAACAAACTTGTCTCACCGGGCATTAAGAATGGACAAAGCCTGCACCATGTCTGTGAGGCGTATAAGGATCAGCTTCCCTGCTGTGAGAAATCCGTCTACAACCTGATCTACTCCGGGTTGTTGGACTGCCGAAAGCTCGATCTTCCCAGAGCCGTACGATTTCGTCCGCGCACAAAGACCAGGCAGCACAAGGTGAACCGACACTGTCGAATTAATCGTAGCCATGCAGACTTCTTATCGTATAGGCAGCAGCACCCGGATACGCCGGTTGTACAGATCGATACAGTCATTGGACGGATCGGTGGCGCCTGTATGCTGACCCTCTATTTTACCCAGGCGGGACTCCTGCTGATCTTTTTTCGCGAGCACAATAACGCCAAGTCTGTATGCGACATTGTTAATCAACTCGAAGAGGAAGCAGGGACCGACCTCTTTCGCGCGTTGTTCCCCGTTTTGCTCACCGACAATGGCTCGGAATTTTCTGACCCGGATGCCCTTGAACGATCGCTGGACGCGTTTACTTTTTCATTTGAGCCTCAGGAAAATGACACAAGAATACATTGAGCATTACAACAACAAGAGGTCGCATCAATCTCTGGATTATAAAACGCCGGCAGACCGCTATTATGGATTGTCCACAAATATGTCGGCAGCCGTTTAGAAAACCCAGGGTTATGCACAAAAACCAAACTCGCGCTTGGCATCTGGAATAAAGAGTAAACATGAAAAATTACACCAATTTGACGAAAGGGGAACCTAACTTAGCATGTTGAAAAAATTGTCTTGACAGCGGGGGGCATTATAACATATCTCGGCTCAAAGTGACAACTGGTTAAACCTATTATTTTAAGGGTATCAATAATAAAAATATGTCATTGAAAGGAGAGGATTGTATGCCTTGGAATAAACGCAATTACCCGGTTTCCATGAAAAACTTAGAGCCTCGTGTGAGAGAAAAAGCAGTTGAAATTGCTAATGCGCTATTGGAGGAGGGCAATGAAGAAGGCAAGTCTATAGCCATTGCCACCGCCAAAGCGAAGGAATGGAACGAAGATCATCCACTGCGGGAGAAAGGGCAGGAATCGAGTATTAATCTTCATGTTGTTCCGGACGGAGACGGATGGGTCGTTAAGGAGGAAGGCGTAGATAAGATTCGATTTAGTGCGGACACTAAGACAGAAGCGGTTGATAAATCCAAGGAATGGGCTTCTGACACCAATGCAAGTGTTTTTGTTCATCGTAAGGATGGTACAGTCGAAACAACACATAACTATTCTTAGAATGATCACACTTCCCCCATTAAAGACAGCTGTTTGCGCCGCCGTCCAGCGTTCCCGCCCAATTGATCTTCCTGCCCTTCGCGGTAGGGCTGATGCAACTCGCCTCTTTTTCCATAGAAAATGGCGCGCGCTAATCTATGCCGAGACTCTCCACGGTTTAACTGTGTCAAAATTCTACTGCGGCAATCCGGATCATCGAAGTATGTTAGGAAATATTGCGTCTTGCAGATGCGGTCAAACTCACCAATCGCCCGACCCAACATGGTGGGTTTTCCGCCCCCGTTATTTTGTGAAAATTACTTGAAACCGCCTCTCCAAAGGCGTTTGCAGGATTTGCGCGAGTGAATCGCAATGTCCATTGTGCGTCATTGGGTCAGATTGGAGCAATAGCGTCTTTTCTATTACTCGAAGATATAGCTCGTGAGAAATACAACATTTGAAATTCGGTCTTCTCTACCCTGAAAACAAAGCAGCTGCTTTGTTTTTGAATTACGCTCATAACTAAACATAGAGGCAAGGCATATTCTTCTTTTTAAACATCAATATCTAAATTGTATACAATTAAAAATACAGTTATTTTTTTGCGGTTAGTGTTAATCGCAACTTATAGTTCATACATCGCTTCAATGCTCTTAAGTATTTCGTCTTCACTTATTCCGATATACGGTAGAGTGATGGATGGCGATGAGTGGCCAAATATGTGTTTAAGGATAGCGACGTCATGATGTGTTTGGTAATGATGGTACCCGAAGCTTTTCCGGAGCGAATGTGTCCCAATTTCCTCAAGTCCGCATTTTTGGGCTGCTCCGCTTATGATTCGGTATGCAGTGTTCCGATTGATGTGTCCGTTTTTATGTTCCCTGGACGGAAAGAGATACTCTTCATCTTTCATGAATTTTGTATACCGTTCAATTTCGCGTTTGAAAAAATCGGCAAGCGGAACATACCTTCTCTTCCCTGTCTTTTTTTCTTTAACGTAGATTTTGTCTTTGTCTCTTACAACTCCAACGGTCAGGCCTATGTAATCGGAGATCCGTAGTCCGGAATTTAAACCAAAGTAGGCCAGCATAACGTCACGGTCTCCGCTCTTGCGGAGCTCGTCTTTCAGTTGCTCGATTTTTCTCTTGTCGCGGATCGGTTGTACTATGTTCATTTATGATGTCCCCTTTTGTGAAATGACAATTAAGTTTGTTACAAAAAAGGGCCATAATGACAACTAAGTTTGTTACAAAACCGACTGTTTTTATGTGTTACTCACCCAAAGCGTGACAATTAAGTTTGTTACAAATCATTCAACATTCTAATAGATCCCTCACAACTTATTTCTTTGGTTGAAAATAGTAAAATAAATTTACACCAGGCCGACATAGCTGCGCGTCAGATTCGGAATGATAATCCGATCCGCATATGAGTATTTATCGAAAAGCAGGAGGATGGCATCAACGAACTCCTGATACTTCGGATCGTTCTCCCGCAGAGAATACGAAGCAGACATGATACGTCCGACGAAGCTTTTCTTATCATAAGAAAGATCATTCTGAAAGACCCTGTATTCACAGGTGCTGTCACGGAAGAACATCTGATAAATCTCGGGCGTCTTCTGTATTCCTCCGCTGAATCCGGTATATTCCGGGCAGAATTTCCGGCAGACTTCTCCGAGTTCGTTCACAAGTTGACTTGTCTCATCCCGGCTATTCCAGACAAGGGCCGCCCTGGCACCGGATCTAAGAATCCTTCTGCACTCCAGCTGAAACTGTTCCGGATCCAGCCAGTGAAAAGCCTGTGCAACGGTAATAAGATCGATGCTTTGATCCACAAGCCCGGTATGCTCCGCTGCCGCGTTCATGGAAACAAATCCGGAATACTCTGAAAGCTCGGCTTCGGCCATCATTCTCATATCACGATTGGGCTCAACAGCAAAAACCCTGACCTCTCGTGCCAGCAGCTGACGTGTCAGAATGCCCGTTCCCGAACCGATATCTGCAACATCGATGCCCGGATGCAGGCCGCAGTCCGCAGCGAGATATTCCAGATATTCTTCAGGATAGGTTGGCCGGTACTTTGCATAAGCATTTGCTTTCCCGCTGAATTTGCAGTCATTTCCCATCGTACGACTCCTGATATTTTCGATAGATACAATATTAATATGATTACCCGATTATACTACAGCAGGCGAAACAGGAGCTACAACTACTGTTAATGTACAGTTGTTTGTGTTGTCGAAGTGGTAGTTTCCTGTGTAGTTGACATACCCGTATAACTTTCCGGAACTGTAGTTTCGCCGGGCGTTTCAAGACCGATGCTTTTATTTAGCGTTCCATTACTACTCAGACCCCTATTTTCTCTCCACTTATTCGGGCGGCTACTTGCGTTTGGTATTTCTGCTCTTTCCGTTTTTAGCTTGTTTTTTGGGAGTCGCAGTTATCTCGTCATAATTTGGAATTTTTTGCACTAAGACTGCGGAAATAATCAGCATGACAAGTAAAATCAAGCCACCAAAAGCGATATTATAGGGAACAGTTCCTTGCCCTGTATACCCGAAAATACCAAGCCCCGCCGTAATTGGATAAAAGTCCGTAAGGCTTCTGCCAGCAACAAAGATACCGCAAAAACCGTAGACAAACGCGAAACCGACACCGGCGAAAAAACCGTTTTGTTTCCGGCAGAAAAATGTGATAATTGGCAAAACAGCAATGTAGTTGCACAAACCTATTCCGACAATTTGATACAGTGACTTCACAACAAGGGGAATGGACATACCCTTAGTTTGAAGAACAAAGGCCAACAGCAACGTGCATAAAAAGCTGAAAACAGCAAACAGTACGGTAATCATACCAATGGCAATCAACTTTCCCGTCAGCATTTTCCGGAAGGAAACCGGTACAGTCAACACGTTTTTTAATGTGCGGTCAATATATTCACGGTTAATGATATAACCTCCCATCAGGACAATCATAAATGGGAACGCCAAACTAAAATTGTTCCAGATGATATTGTTATAGAAACTTTCATAGAGGATTGAACCTCCGCCGCTATTCGATTGAAATACCGCTAACATTGCAGAGAAAAAAACTGCGACAATTCCAGTCCAGAGTATGCTATATCGTTTCAGTTTTGTAAATTCACTGATAATAATGTTACCCATAGTGTCCACCCCCTATATTTCCTTTCTTTTGTAGATAGAAACTGTTAAGCAGACGGATACAACTGCGTAAAGTGCCAGTATCCCAAAACATGCAGGCGTTGTTATCAAATATGGTTTAATATAAGCCAAAGCGTCCTCAATAGGAAACAGCGGCAAATACCACTTCAAAATAATGGAGATAGGAAGAATCGAAGCAATGGCATTGACCATTTCCGGGTTTGACGAAAGCATCATCGTAATCACAAAACTAATGACCGCATAAATAAAAGACACGATAATTGAGAAAATGTAGCTTTTGTTAAAATGTACGATGACAATCACAACAGGAAAGGTAGCAATTGCAATCAGTATGCCAAGCACTATACTAATCCCAAGCCTAAATAAAACACCTTCAACACCGCCTACAATAAGTCCGCCAATCACAGTCGCGCCCAACGCAGCTACGGAGTATAGGACAGACAGTATCGTTATCACAAACAGTTTGGCAAGGACAATCTTCGTTCTTGAAACCGGAACCGTAACCAGATTTTTAAGAGTGTCGTTATCTCTTTCCATGAAAAACAGAATTGAGGCAATAATTCCAAGTATACACGGCAAAAGCAGCAGTTCTCCAAACATCATATTGGCGCGGAATAATTGGTCAAATGACATCCTATCCTTTGCCATAAGAATTGTTAATGGTATGGGAAAGAGAAAGGCCGCCATCAGGGAAAACTGAATAAACTTCTGCCGTTTTATTTTTGAAAATTCGCAGATAAGCAAATCAAGCAATTCCCTCACCTCCGGTAACCTTTTTGAAGTAATCCTCTAATGTGTCATTTTTGGTATGTGCTTCGGATACATCAATATCACTTTCAATAAACTTGCGCGTGATAGAAGCAACCGCTATATTCGTATCATACAGCCGCAAATTGTTGTCGTCATCGACGTGAAAGTTGGAGGTATGAAAGTCATGTTCCAAAATTCGGGCTGCCCCCGAAGCAGATGAAACGGCAAAGTGGATATACATACTATTTTTCTTTTCCAGTTCCTCCAGACTTTCTTCTTCCAGTAAAACACCGTGGTCGATGATTCCAATGTCGTCAGCAAGCAAGGCCATTTCCGATAGGATGTGGCTGGAGATTAGGATTGTCTTGCCTTGCTCTGCGCTTAACCGCTTGATAAACTCACGAACTTCGGCAATGCCGATAGGATCAAGGCCGTTAATCGGCTCATCCAAAATCAAAAGCTCCGGCTCGTGCATGATGGCGCTTGCGATGCCAAGTCGCTGCTTCATGCCAAGAGAATATTCAGAATACAGTTTTTTATCATTATAGGGGAGGCCGACAACCTCCAAAGCATTTTTGACCGCATCCCGGTTCGGTGTTCCCCGAAGTCTTGCTAAAATTTTTAGGTTTTCCGTTCCGGTTAGGTTAGGATAAAAGCCAGGCGATTCAATCAGGCTACCGATCCGCGGATAAATCTTCTTTTCGTTTCCTTTTATGTCCTTACCATAAATTTGGATTTCTCCGTCTGTCGGTTTGGTTAATCCCAAAAGCATCTTCATAGTAGTGGTCTTTCCGGCACCATTTCTGCCCAACAGACCGTAAATGCGACCTTTTCTCACATGAAGATTTAAATTGGCCACGCTTTTTTGTTCACCATAAACTTTTGTTAGGTTTTTTGTTTCAATTATCAAATCGTTCATATTTTTATATTCTCCTTCTGGTGTTATTGGTCAATTATAGCAGTCCAACCTTGAATAAACCTTGCATTAACCTTGAATTAAACTTGAATGTGTTTTTAGGGGATAGCAAAAATCCCTGCCTTTCAGCAGGGATTTTTTTCGTCCAGTGGAAATTGTACAATAAATTCCGTTAGTTTGTACAGTTCACTTTTCACTGTGATCGTGCCGCCCATCTTCTCCACAAGCTGCTGCACAATAGATAGCCCTAACCCGCTTCCCTTTTCCGAACGGGCTTTGTCGCATTTATAGAGTCGTTCAAAAATGTGCGGCAAATCCTGTTTGGAAATTCCCTCACCATTGTCTGCAACAGAGATCCTTACACATGTACTCAACAGGCAAACACTGATTTCAATGCGTGTTGCTTGACTATGGGAAACTACATTCTGAACCAAGTTGTTCAGGATGCGGGAATAGGCATCCGTATCCAAATTAGCTTCAATACGCTTGTCGGGAATGTCAATATCAAAGTCAAGAGGAGTGTCCTCGAAGATCGGTATCCAGTCTTTGAGAATGTTTCGAGTTAGTTCAGCAAGTTCAACCTTCCGAATCGTAAAGGTTTCTTCATTGGAATTGAGTTTGAACCATTCAAACAGCACATCCACATAGTCTTTCATGTCGTGCGCCCTCAGACGGGCGGTTTCGATGTATTTCTCCCGCTCCGTACCACTTACAATGCCTTTTTGCACCGCATCCAAATATCCGATAAGGGTCGTCAGCGGAGTACGCACATCATGGGAAAGACTCGTCATTAGTTGCTTATTCGCTTCCTCTGCTTTTTTCAAATCAATAATTTGCTTCCGAAAATCATGGACAATATCATTGATTTTATAGCAGATCATAGAAGTCATGTCATTTGGTTTCGCCAATATCTTTCGGTTGCTATTGCCTTGTACAATGTCGTCCAGTGTTTCCGAAATGTCATTCAGTTTTAGCTTAATACTGCGCATTTTACGAAATAGCAGCAAAGCGACTATCACGGCAATGATGGCGATGGCAAATAGAACAACAAGTAATTCGGGCTTTATATAAATTCCATCCATAGTCATATCTCCCGACTAAAACGGTAGCCCACGCCTTTGACTGTCTGAATATATGTCGGGTTGTTTGGGTCAGGCTCAATGCTTTTCCGTACTTTACTGATATATCCCATGATGTTGTTATCATCATAAGCATATTGTTCCTGCCATACTTCTTCATATATCTGCTGCTTGGTCAGAATCTTTCCCTGGTTTTTGGCAAGGTAGCAGAGGATATTAAATTCCTTTGCGTGAAGTTCTATTTGCTCGTTCCGGACGGTAACAATCCGGGTATCAATATCAATAATAAGTCCATGAAAAGAAAGACGATTAGCTTCTTCAATGGAACAAGTATTCAAGGTCGTATATCTGCGAATTAAGGATAAAACGCGGGCCGTAAATTCTTCCACATCAAAAGGCTTTGTCAGATAATCGTCCGCGCCTGACCTTAGGCCATTTACCTTATCGGCGCTGGCGATTTTGGCCGTAAGCATAAGCACAGGAACGGAGCTTATCTCTCTTATTTTTTCGAGAACCTGAAATCCATCCATTTCCGGCAGCATAACATCCAGAACAATAAGGTGATAGCTACCTTGTGCAACTCGATCTAATCCACCCGTACCGGTATGGGCAAGATCAGCGGTTATGCTTTCCTTCTCCACACATTTTTTCAGTAGTTGGCATAGCTCTATGTCATCATCAATAATTAAAATGTTATTTTGCATTCTAAGTCCTCCACTATTTATCACTTTCGGGTTTCTTCCTTGCATCCGCAGGCTTTTCCGCGTTCTTTGGAATCATCCATATCCTGCTGAAACGCAATGCACCTTCAATCCTGCTTTCTTCACACAGCTTTTGTATCCGTCGTTCGGATATACCCCATTTTTGAGAAGCCTCCCATTCATTGTGCTTCCAATTTTTATGATACAACAAAAATACCTGTGTAAACATCCGTACTGATATCCACAGAATTATAAGAGTATAACGAAACTTCCTCAATAATTTGACCAACCACATCAATTATTCAAAATTATAAAAATCAGATAGCAGGTCAATTCGTCGTCGATCTTTACTTCGATTTTTATCATTTAATAACTAAAAAGCAGATTCACATGATATTGTGATTACTTTATATCTTTCTTTGGCATTTTCTTTTGAAATACTCTTCTTAAGCCCTTTGATGGCATTCAAAAAGTCGACCAAGATAATTATTTGAATGAGTAACATTCGTAAAAAGTCATAATCAATCACTCATATTTTTTCAGGACAAAAGCAATCCAATATTGTTTCAATTTCGCTTTCTTATACTATGATCATAAGCAATTTAATAACAAAGGAGTGATGTCCCGTGAACAAGATCAATAAGGAATTAATTGACATCGCGAGTGAGCACAATGGAGTCATTACGTCCAAAGACGTAACGCACATAGGGAAACCTGCAAACGCCCTATTTGTAGCCATCTACAGAAAACCACCCAAGAGAAGTCAACAGAGAGAAACGGATTATTAAGAAGATGTTCGTAACCGTAAAACGACACTGCTTCTGCTCATCCGCTTATATGCAATAGCCGGGACTATCAAACAGATGGCTAAAACTGCCAGTAGAATTCCTGCAATTAACACAATTGGGTAATGAAATTCAGCAAACTGAGCAAAATCTTTATCAGACATCATAAATTTGTAAATCCAATATAGTAAACCACTGCCTCCTACAAGAATCAGAATAGAAGAAATGAATGCGTAAATGAATCCTTCTGTAAGCAGCATTCCAAGAAGCTGCTTTTTACTCATTCCGATGCTTTCCAGCATAGCAAATTCACGTTTCCGTACAGAAATAGAAACAAACATGGTGTTCATATAGTTCAAAATCCCAACGCTCAAAAAAATGATGGATACGCTGTATAGCAGTGTTTTAAATACAGTCAGGTTTTGTTCGTACTGTATAGCTTTTTCATATCTTGATTCTATGACTATATTACTGTTTGAAGCAGTTAAAAGTTTTAGCTGAGCCAGAATCTGTTTGTCATTCGATCCGTCTGTATCAAAAGCTATGCGATAGATTTCGGTAGTCGTTGAAAATTTCTCCAAAGCGTCTTTGCTGATATACATAGTTGGAGCATTAAGGCTATACCCGCTATGAAATTTTGCAGGAATGCTTCCCGTTGCAATGGTATAGTTAAATGTCTTATTCTCTGCAGAGTTTTTTACCTCGATAACCGTTCCTTCTTCAAATGTATCAACACTGCCATCAACAGGTTCCCTAAGTATGACAATGTCTCCGCTTTCAAACGCTTCCAGATTAATAGGACTTTTCAACGTTTTATTTAAATCCACAACATATTGTGTATCCAGTCCAAATATATATCCTGTAAAATTGGATGTATATTCAGCCGTTCCCTCGGATGACTGCAGGTACTCTCTATCTTTTTGACTCATTCCCGAACGAGAGAACATCTCATCCAGATATTTATCAAATATATCTGCGTCATACGTCACTAATGCAGGCTCTACAATTTGTTCTTTTGCATTAACCGGCACTTGCGTGCTTCGCAAATTTGAAATTCCATTGATTTTTGAAATGCTATTCTTTTGTTCTGTATTAATTGTTTGTCCGGCATTTTGCAAAGATGTGTACAATACAAAGTCTGCTTCTCCTTGGCTTTTTGCAGCGTTTTCTCCAGATACACTTGATAGGACTCCTGAAGATACCATAAATAAGCTCATGCCCAGAAGGAGTGAAAGGAAAACAAGACATGTGCTCTTTTTATTACGGAATACATTTCTTAATGCCATTCTGCCTGGAGTTGCGCCCTTCCTGGATTTGCGACGCTTCTTCTTCCCCTGTTCGCCAATGTATTTAATTGCTGTCACAGGGGAAATATTCCCAGCCAATCTTGCCGGAATCAAGGCACTTATTATTGCCGTCAACCATGCAAAAATGCCGCCTCCAATAAAGATAACCGGCGAAATAATCACGCGAAAACCGTAGGCAGAAGTATCCGCAAAAGCGATCTTCATAACATATTTAACAAGTGTGGAAGAAGCGGCCGCACCCAAAAGCAGTCCGATTGGGATTCCGATAAGTGAAAGAACTATTACCTCCCTAAGAACAAATACTCTAATTTGTTTCTTCGTAGTACCAACGGCCCGTAGCAAGCCAAAAAAACGAACATCATTTGCAACTGAAATATGGATAATGTTGTTTACAAGCAAGTACCCGCAAGTCATGATGCACAGTACACATACAATTATTGCAATGGTAACAGCGGTCCCCTCTATGTTATATGCCGGAATAACAGTCAGTGTCTGGTTCTCAGTAACAGAAAGATCTTCAGTCAGTCGAGCAATTTCATCAGATGAAAGCTGCGCATTAACTGTGCTTATCATTACTATGCCATTGCTTAGTGATATGCCGTTATTTATACAGAATTCTTCAGATACCAACACATTATCCCGATTTCCAGATGCAATGTGAGTATATTCAGTATAATATCCAGATAATACAAAGTCCTTTGTTTCAATGTCTCCGGTCCCGGCATTAACAAAATAGGACAATGATATTGTCATTCCAACTTGGGGGTCCTCGATCCCGATTTCCTTCAATGCCCATGTCGCTATCATGATTTCATCTGCTTTTTGAGGATAATTACCTACAACATTTGAGACTGTAGGTTTACGGTGGTTATTCCATTCCACGTCATTCAGACATACGATTCCCAAGTTAGCATCTACCGTTTCTGGCAGTACCAAATTACCAACTGGTACCAAACGGCCAAAATCCTTGACGATATTCAGTTCCTGGTTTTCAAACATCTGCAGCTGATCTTCCGTTGGGTTTGAGAGCGACAATTGTGCCGCTGAACCAGACGTACGGATACTTTGTAATTCGCCGGTAGCACTATAACTATTGCCTATACTAAATACAGAGGTAATCAACATAGTGGTCAAAACAATAGCAATGATAACAAAGATATTCCGTGCCTTCTTGTATCTGATACTATTTCTGACTAAGGTTTTAATCCCACTATTAATCATCATAGCGCCAAGAAATACTCGGCAGTTCCGGCATGGTCTTGACGTTTTAATCCCACTATTAATCATCATAGCGCCCCCCTTATGCAAATATCTTTCCATCCTCGATTTGTATTATGCGATCAGAAAGCTGCGCAATTCCTTTATTGTGCGTAATCATAATCATCGTTTGTTCGAATTCTTTATTACTTGCTCTCAACAAAGCCATGACATCCTGACTTGTGCTGCTGTCCAGGTTACCGGTTGGTTCATCAGCCAAAATGAGAGCGGGTTTTGTAACCAGTGCCCGTGCAATCGCAACTCGCTGCTGTTGGCCGCCAGAGAGGTTATTCGGCATTTCATATATTTTGTTCGAAATCTTCAGCATTTCCAAAATGTTATCTAAATAGAATTTATCGACTTTCCTATTGTCAAGTTCTATCGGCAGGACAATATTCTCATATACATTTAGAATCGGAATCAAATTGTAGTCCTGGAAAACAAAGCCAATGTTCTTTCTCCTGAAAATCGACAGATCCTCATCCTTCATCTTGCTTATTTCAATTCCGTCAATTGCTATTTCACCTTCAGTAAAATTGTCCAAGGCACCAATCATATTAAGTAAGGTCGTCTTTCCACTGCCTGAAGTACCCACTATCCCAACAAATTCTCCTCTTTCAACTGTCAAATTGACGCCATCCAGAGCTCTCGTAATATTGGGTTCTTCACCATAGTATTTTTTAAGATTTTTCACAGTCAAAATGGAATCCATATTTATTACCCCTTGCTGCAGAGCCGCTTTTACATTTCATTATTGTCTCTTACTGTTGAGTTCGCTAAGTTTATTTACAACATTCTCCAAGCAACACAAATCATACCAATTAATACTCTTAAATTCAAACATATATTTAATATATTCCATAATGTATTCCAAGTAACTCTGCATATTGTAATTACATAAACCTTCCAAGAACAAAGAAGGATATTGATGTCCTTCTATCCGCATGTTGTTCGTTGCATAATTTATAACAACTGGTATTCCGCGGCAATCAGGTCGATCTCCATAATATTGTCTGCTCCGAATGACTTTTTTTGATAATAGAATAATTGAATGTCAATGCGCAGTGATATAATTGGCTAAAAGCACTTGGAGGTATCAGTCGATGCAGTCGGAAGATCAGAGAACTGAATACAAAGTAAAATTGACTGATCAACTTGAAAAAGAAGTTGTTGGATTTCTGAACTCTCGCGAGGGCGGCATAATCTATATTGGTGTTGCTGATGATGGCCAGGTTATCGGGGTAGATGACATCGATGTTCTCCAAAGAAAGATTATCGACCGAATAAGGAACAACATTGAGCCATCTGTTATGGGCCTATTTGATGTCCTAACGCAAACGTATGACGGAAAAAATGTCCTTCAAATCCTTATCCTTAGCGGGTCTGAAAAGCCATATTATATTCGCTCCAAAGGAATGTCTCCTGCAGGTGTTTTTATTCGTATTGGAACTGCAACGCAGCCAATGACGCCAGCTTTGATCGAATCTCTTTTTTCCAGGAGAACACGCTCATCACTTAGAAATATCCCAGCACCAAATCAGGATCTCTCCTTTGTTCAGCTGAAGATTTTCTACGAAGAAAATGGTCTTTCACTTACTGATCAATTTGCAAAAAATCTGGATTTATTGACAGAAGATGGAAGATATAACTATTTTGCTTATCTTTTAGCAGACAACAATAGTATTTCAATCAAAATTGCAAAGTATCGTGGTCGGGACAAAACAGATTTAGTGGAAAACAAAGACTTTGGGTACTGTTCCCTTATTAAATCAACTTTTAATGTCATTAATCGATTGGATATTGAAAATGTTCCGCTGACTCGAATCACTAGTTCAATCCGCGAAGAAATATATCCTGCTGATCCCGTTGCACTTCGCGAAGCGGTAGTAAATGCAATTGTACATAATGATTATTCGCGCGAGATCCCACCTGTTTTCGAAATTTACTCTGACAAAATCGTTATTACTTCAACAGGCGGTCTTTCCATTGATATGACGGAAGAAGAGTTCTATCAAGGTTTTTCAGCTCCCAAAAACAGAGAGTTGATGCGCATCTTCAAAGATGTGCGCTTAGTTGAGCATATTGGTTCAGGAATTCCTCGTATTTTGAAAAAATATGATCGGTCAGTATTTATTTTTTCAACTAATTTTCTTCGAATTACATACCCTTACCCGAAAAGTATAGCTGAACGAAATGAGCAGAATGAAGACAGCCGGCATCCAGACAAGTCTTTACCGGCAATAACCGGCGACAAACCGGCAATAACCGGCGATAAACCGGCGATAACCGGCGATAAACCGGCGATAACGAGCTCAAATTACATATGTATTATGGATTATTTGAAAACCCATGATTCTATTACAAGTTCTGAGGCAATGGAAGTATTAAATCTTAAAGCCTCTCAGACAAGACAGATCCTGAGAGAAATGACTGAAAGAAACCTGCTCGAAGCACAAGGTGAAAATCGAAATCGCTATTACGTTATGTCCGCAGGAAAAACCATCTGAATATTGCTGCAAACAACAACTCCTCCTCCCTGATCTCAAACCATTGACTTGAACATAATTTGAACATAATTTATGTTCAAACTCACAAATAGTCGCCAAAAGATACCGCAGCCAAAACCCCGCAAACGCCCTATTTGCAGCCCTTTACAGCAAACCACCCAACACCCCAAACAGCCCTTCCTATTTTTTGTAATCAGCAGGTCAACGGTTCGAATCCGTTAATCGGCTCCAACTCAAGACCTTACAGCCGCAGCGGTTGTGAGGTTTTTTGTTTGCCTAAAAAATGCGAGTTTTTTAAGGCTGAACTGTCGTTTTGAACATAATTTGAACATAATTTTATGTTCAAATTCGATATTGGCAGCCAGATCACAAAGATATATCTATAAATACTCCTGAACATGTCCTCTTTGCCGGTCATTACTGAAAAAACATCACGGAAAAGATCATTTAATATTCAATTATTAGCAAGTCAACAGTACTGTTTTAAGTTTTCTGCAACAAAATTCCTTAGAGGTTGTAAGACTTTGAAAATTTTTGAATGCAAATAGAGACATTCCGGAAGAAATTCTTGTTGTTTTGAACATAATTTGAACATAATCTATGTAAAATCAGAAGCAAAGCGTAAAGCGATAAAACACTTGCAAATTATCTATATCGCAGAAATTCAGAAAATACATAGCAGAAAAAATTTGCTGAATCATGTTATCAGCTGGTCTACAGGTCGAGTCAATTAGTTGATCTAGGTTTCCCGTGTCCACTTTTACATTACCAGATCATCCGTCGGTGTCTCCGTTGGTTGCGTAAAGTTTTTACTCGTATTCTGTTTCCCGCACGAACAACACACAACAAGGATGACGTTGGCCAATAATATGCACATGATCCGAAAGTATATGTTTTTCATCTTCCATCCTCCATCAACGTCTCCGTTTGACATCACAATAATTATACATATATCCGTAAATGTACACTAATCAATTCTAAACCGTGGCGGAATGGCCGCATTACATGCGTTAAGCGGTTCTATTGCAACTCCCAATTCACGCAACATCTTATTTGCATCCAATGATGATAAAAAATGCTGCAAAGTGTCAGAAAGAATCATATATCCAGACCTACTTTTCTGATTAAAAAGGTACGCATATGGTCTTCTGTTAGAAACACCGGAAAAGATGCTGTCTTACTGCCTGGAGACGATCAGGAAAATCTTTTGATTTCCCTGATCGTCATCACCAAACGGTGTAGAAAAACAAACGGTCTGCGTTTTCATTTCCTGCGCAAACTGTTCTAACGAAATGATTTCGGATTTATAGGCCAATATTGCTGAGAGCTGATTGATAGCATTTGACATTTCCTTTAATTCGTCAAAGCTTACAACGATGTTTCCCTGACACAGACCGAGAATTTCTATGCTTACTTGAGCACGCATCGCGGCAAAGTAAAGGATGTTTATGAAACAATCGCGCTGACTGGAATATTCCGCAGAGTACTTTCCGAGTTCACACTGAATGGCTTCCATCAATTCTTCATCAGACATATCTGCATACGACATTTTTGACATTGCCGTTATCGAGGTAAGTGTAGACAGTGGTCATGCCGTCGGCTATGACCTGGAAAAGTCTTCCGACCCGGTCATATACTTTGCAGGTGACGTTGTTCTTCGGACCCGTTGTTGTCTGTGCCGTGCACCCTGCATCCATGCCGGCGGTGATGTCATAGACATAGGTACTTGTCCCGATATAGGGGACGGTTTTGGACGTTGTGCGGTCGAATGCATCGTAGGCTCTTGTTGTCGTGTTCAGTTGACTAACTTAGATGCAAATCTGTTTATTTATCGGAATTAAATTTGTTTATTTCATTTTGTGCAAGATAGAATTCTGGTTTTAAGAAACTGGAAGGCGCTTGTGATACTGCCTGATATAAATATTTTTTGTTTGCATCAAATTCACCACAGGCTTTTTTGTTTATTGCAACATAAAAATTTGCTTGACATAATTGTCTCGCTCTTATTGCCGTTTGGTCTTCTATTATTGAAAACATTCTTTCTTCGTTGATTCTACCAAGTAAATATAAAGCGATAGCTCCTGGCCAATTTATCACCGACTTTGACTTTACTCTCTTCTTTAAAAGTTTTAGTGCTTCCTTTTCAAGTCCTTTATTGCTCATTGAAACAGCAGCGAAAAACAACATAGCCGGGATTTCAACGCCTCCTGCCGCATCTTTGAATTTTGATTTGAGACCTTCTTTCCATATTTCCACAGCTTTTTCTGTATCATTTAGCATCCAATACGCTACACCTTTTAACTGAAATTCAGACTCGCTTTCACCTTGACGTGCCTCAATTAAACAATTGCAAAGGTCAATTGTTTCTTGATATTTGTTCAAATTTAGCAAAGCAAACACCTTATTTTTAAGTGAAAATATGTCTTTAGTTTTTTCATAATCAAGATCAGCTCTTTTACAAGCCTCATCAAATCTTTTTTGGATAACAAGTTCCCAAGTACCTAAAACTTTTTCCATACTATCTGGTCACCTCTCCTCATGTAACAAGTTTGCCCGATGTCGTATCGTAAGGTAACATAATTGTGCCTTCCGGAAATTTTCCGTTTTTAAGAGATCTTGCAAATGTCTTTAACCCCGAAGTTGTATTTGGTTTAAAATCTGCATAATTACTTGCTTGGGGCCACGTTGAATCCGGTTTGAGGCTTCAATGTTTTAAAATCCCAGACAAAGATCTTCTTATTTAAGTCATTAGCTTCTTACAGGTATTGTAGTATAAGACGATGTTTTCCTGACTGCCGTCTAAGAGTCGCTTGGTAATTTTCCCAAGCGGGTAACATTCGAAAGTTTTGTGAGATACCGTTATTACTTACATTCAATCCTAGGATAATACCCTTCAGGAACATGACCATATATTTTTTCGACTTCATCTGAAAATATATCAATTATCCAGTCAATTATAATATGTAAATTATGAAAGTACTGGTCAATTTCTTCTTTCCCTTTGAGTCTGATTAAAAAGTACTCAAGATGTGGTATTCCTCCAAAATGATATCGAAAATAAGGGCCGTCGTATAACAGAAAAGCTTGTACTCTGTGACCTCTTTCGTCTATGAATGCTGAAAAAGATGCCTTGTTTCCGGACTTATCAGTTCGGACAAACCTATCATCCTGGCGTTGCCACGATGAATTTTTGAACGCTTTGTAGAATAAATTACGTGCGGATATTTCCTCAACATCTGATCTGGAAATAAGAAGTGAGCTCCCAACGAGCTCTTGATAACTTATTGACTTCAAGAAATATGGTAATTTCTGAATGATTGCCGGAATATTATTGATGATGCGCTCAAATACCGCATCGGTTTTTTCCCTCTTAAGTATCCAGTCTGTGCGTTCTGCTTCTGTTGAGGGTGCACAGTGTGTACTTATACTTCGGGGATTTCCAAATATCATTTTGATTTTTTGAAGCAATATAAAGACATCCGTTAGTGGTTTCGATAAATCTTGAGATGTCTGTTCAATGGACACGGATACTACTGTGTTTTTATTTAACATGTTTTTTGAAAGTATTATTGAATTCGAAAGATAATTGCCCGCGCCATTCGCTTTAATGTATCCATATGTACCTGGTGATACTTTCTCGCCAAACCATGAAATTTCGTCAAAGCCAAGCTGAAACGTACTTGACCTCGAATTTGGTTTGTTATAATAGTTCTCTAACGACAATGCTTCATCCAAAGGGATTGAATTCTTAACATTGTTCCTATTTGGGTATTCCCAATTATCGTCCAAATTCGAAGCCCTAAGTGAATATCTTTGTATTGTATCATTTTGCTGTAGACAATCATTGAAGACATAGTTTTCTAGAAACGGCAATTTGAGTAATGCTTTATGTATCACTCCAGATGCAGATATTTCTTCTATTGTCATATCAAATACATTTATACTGGATTTCTCCTGAATATTTTCCGCTTCAAAAAATATCCTGTTGTATGTGAAATTCTCCAGTAAAATTTGTATTGAGTTTATGACAGGTGATCGTGGTGGGAAACTGAATGAATAAATTGTAAATAGTCTCATAAATAATCACCTCTCTTATAAAACACGATTTTTTGATAACTGGATACTTCTCTTATTTCCTTTATGTGTTAAATATAAATTTTATATGTTCATTTAATGTTACTAGGTAAAACTTATTGCGATCCTCTCTTTATGTAATATCTAGAATATATTGTAAAATCATACGAGTTGTATTCAGAAATGAGAGCCACCGCCGTTAATGCCGAAAACTGAATCATGAAATTCATTATAACTATCATTTATATTATTCGAGACATCATAGAAAAATTTTTCAATTGGTGTATATTTTTCTCCAGTCATCGTTAAAATGACAGGTTCAGATTTAGAAATATTTGTAAATGCATCAATATTATACACCGGGGCAGGTTGTTGTGCCGAAAAAGGCACCTGTACCTGTTCTTTTGATTCATTTTCAAATGCAAACACTGTTCCATAATCCTTTAACAATTTCTCTCTTGCTTTTCTTGTCTCATATTCTTCTGCAGTTTCTTTGGAAGGCGCCGGTACAGGGATTCCCTTATATTTCGTGAACGTGTAAAAAATCTCGCCTGGAACCTCACTATAAATATTTACAGTAGTATTTAGCATGCAAGTAGGTTGATTCAAATATACGCCCAATGCAGATCCCGGAGTTGCGCCCGAATATGTTTTATAAAGGCTCAACTGCGATGACAATTCTTCACTTCTCCAACTATCTATTGCCTGATATGATATAGGTTTGATTTCGTAAAACGATTTATCTAGTGTATTGTACAAGTCAAGTCTTATAGATTTTTGTCCTGCAACATCCCATTTATCTTCAGGAATATAGAACGATTTTTCTGGAATTAGAATAGGAAAATAGCCCATCATAATTCGCTGAACTTCACGGTGCATTATTCCTTTGTCGCTTCCAAGGTCACTCCATGGCATTTGATATTTGCCTGTTGCAGTTATAATTGTCAAACTTTGAATATTGGCTGAATTGGGTAAAAGAACCTTACTCTTAATTTGAGCTGCACCCATCTTCTCCATGGTTTTCCATTTATGCTGATCATCTGCAGCCTTCTTCTTCTCTGCGAGCATGTTATAGATATCGGACGGCATACCGGCCGGATATGACCCGTCGGAGGCTGATTCCGCATGTCCCGTCGGATCCGAATACATCAGCGGCTCATTGTGGCAGTAGGTATACAGATTGAGACTGAGCGGATCGCTGTACTGTCCGGTGTATGTGTCTTCCTGCATGAATCGTGCGGTGATGGGGTCGTACATGCGCGCATTCAGGTAATAGAGACCTGTCTCAAAATCGTACTGGTAACCGGCGTAAAGGATGTTGTTATTGACGGTTCCGGTCTGGCTCAGGATGTTGCCGAATGCGTCATAGTAATAGGTCGCGGCGACATTTCCGGTGGTAACCAAAAGGGCCGTCACATCGGCGTGTCCGTTGTACATGTAGATGAGTGTATCCCCTCCGACCTGCCGGGTCAGAAGGTTGATCCCGTATACGTTGCGCCCTGTCTGGTCGCCCAGGTAATTCTCTTCGAGCACGACTTTGTCGTATTCATACAGGTATCGGGTCAGGGATCCGTTGACGGATTTACCGACTCGCAGACCGTCTCCGTTATAGGTATTGAGGACGGTTACGCCACCGGATGTTATGGTGGAGATAAGCTGATTAAAGAGATCGTAGGTGTTGGTCTGTTCTATTACTGCGGTCTGTGCAATACCGTCGATATAGGCGGTACTTGTTTTGGAGATCTGGTTCCCGTTGTTGTCGTATGTGTAAACTACCGTTTCGGTTGTTACGCCGTTTAGTACTTCCGCGGTACCGGTCAGGCGGTTCTGGGAATCGTATATGTAGGAGGTGACAGTCGTGTCCGTTCCCAGGACTTGCGTTTGGTTCAGTCGGTTGCCGGATGCATCGTAGGTATAGCTTGTTACTTTGCCGCTTGGTTCCGTTACGTTTAGAAGGCGATTCAGGCTGTCGTAGGTATATGTGGTCGTGCCCCGGGCATCGATCTTTGTCAGAAGATTATGTGCGTCATCATAGGTGTAATTGTAGGAATCAATAATTGTGCTGTCGGCTTTTCTATTGGTAAGGGTATCCAAACGGTTATCGTCGGTATAGGTGTAGTCTTCCCTGGATCCGTCACTGTACACGACGCTCTGTACGCTGCCGTTATCGAGGTAAGTGTAGACAGTTGTCATCCCGTCGGCTATGACCTGGCAAAGTCTTCCGACCCGGTCATAAATTTTAAGGGTGACGTTGTTCTTCGGATCCGTTGTCGTCTGTGCCGTGCAGCCAGCATCCATGCCGGTGGTAATGTCATAGACATAGGTGCTTGTCCCGATAAAGGGAACGGTTTTTGAGGTTGTGCGGTTGAAGACATCGTAGACCCTTGTTGTCGTGCCGGTTCCGTCCGTCATCGTAAGGACGTTTCCGTTACTATCGTATGTGTAGCTAATCGATAGTGCTCCGACTGTCTGGGAAAGAAGTCTTCCGTGTGTGTCATAGGTATATTTGGTGGTGATCCCGTTCCGGTCGGTCTTAGTTACTAACTGTCCATCTGCTGTATAGGTATAGCTCTGGACTTTGGTTAGATCGTAGGTGTAGCTGCCGGGTTCTCCCGTTCTCCCTCCGTCCTTTATGCTGCGGACGAGCTGGTTGGCGGCATTGTATTCGTAGAGGGTCTCACTGACAACATATTCTTCGTCCGTTATCGCGTCGTAGAAGCTAATGCGCATCGAAATCACATTGCCATTTAGATCATATTGGTAATCGACCCAGACATCTGTATCGTCGAAAACGATGATCAGGCGGTTCAACTCATCGTAATTGTAATATGTGGTATTTCCGTTCCCATCGGTTTTCGAGTCTATTCGGCCCACGTTATCGTATGTTTGGCTTGTCGAGTGACCTAACGGATCGATCGTCTCAAGCAGGCGGTTATGCCTGTCATAGACGTAGATTGTCACATGTCCGAGTGCATCGGTCGATGTGACCTGTACACTGTTGTTATTGTAGGTAAAACTCTGTGCCGTACGGTTGTTGGCGTCTTTTTGTTCGAACAGGCGGTTCATCGCATCATAGACGTTTGTTGAGGTATTCCCGCGCCAGTCGGTGGTGGTCAGCGCTTTTCCATTGGCATCGTATGTGTACGTCGTTGTCTGCCCGCCTTTGGTCTGGGTCAGCACGCGGTTCATAGCATCGTAGGATGCCGTTGTCACATTGCCGTTGCCGTCGGTGGAAAAACGCAGGTTGCCGTTCTTGTCATAGCAGTACGTAACAGTTATCGCACTGCTGCCGTCCGTGGCGCTTTGTGTCTTTGAAAGGATTTTGCCCAGGTTGTCATACGTGTAGGCTTCCTGCCTGCCGGTGGATGTCCACATTTTAGCAAGATTTCCGGATGTATTGTACTGGCTGTATGCGGTAAGGGCCGGGATGGTTGTATCTCCGGGAGTGGTCGTCTGCCGTACTTTTCCCAATGCGTTGTAGGCGAAGGTGGTCGTGTTCCCGTTCCCGTCCGCCTGCGAAAGGACATTGCCCAGGAGGTCATAGGTATTGGACTTCAGGGTCACAAAGGCAGCGATTGACCAGATGTAGACGGCTTCCGACAGTACCTTTCCGGCACCGTCATAGGTATATTGGGTTTTTACACCTCTCTCGTTGCTTTTTGAAGTGATTCTACCTAATGCGTCATAGGTGTACTGGTTTGGTTCGGTATCGGAAGTAAGCCTGAGCGTCAGTTTCCCGGCGAGGTTATAGGTATACAGTGTGCCGTAGCCGGAGTCGATCATCTCCTCTACCGTAATTCCTGTTCCGGAAGCATAGCCCAGGGCATCGAGTTCTTTTGTGACATTTCCCAGGGCATCATACTGATACGCCTTTTCGACAAAGGTTACCCACTGGTTTGTACGATTGTCATAGTAGATTTGGGTGATGGTTATGACCCGTCCCATCTGGTCATAGGTATACTCGGTCCGGCTCATCTGATCGAGCGTTTTCTGGGGATCATAGTTCAGCGGTGAGACTACTGCGATGAGTCTTCCAGCCGTATCGTAATACTTTGCAGTGGTGTTCCCGCTTGCGTCGATGGCTCTTACGAGGAATCCTCTTTCATCGTAATCATTTGAAGTAAGGTTCCCATTCGCATCCGTAGCAGTCAGAACTTTACCGTCCCATGTGTATGTGGCAGAAGTTGAAACCGGTACGTTCTGGCCGTATTCGTCTGTGTTTGTCATGCTGGTTTGAGTCTGACGGTTCAGATTGTCATAAGTGAAATGGGTGGTAACGGAATTAGGGGTCGTGACTGTCAGCACATTGCCGTTCTTGTCATAGGTGAAGTGCGTCATAAGAAGGGTGTCCGCGTTGTCAGCAAAATCATTTCCGGCCAAATCCCCTGCCCGTACATGGACAGATACGGTGGCAGGTTTTGCCAAGTAATTGAATTCGCTTTCGGTCGTGTTGAATGCGGCTACGCTTGTGTACTGCTCTGTCTTTATCAGGTTGCCGTCGGCATCGTAATAGTAGTTCGCTTTTCTTCCTTCGTTATCTGTAACGCTCTTGAGTTTCCCGTTCGGATAATAGGTGCTGTCGGTCGTGATACATGCAGCAGGCACACTCCAGAGGGTGACCGCATCGATCCCTGACTTTTGCTGCGTGCGGTTCCCCACTTTATCGTAGCTGTAAGAAGTATATGAATACAGGCTGACGTCGATGGAAGCCCACTGCTGTGTAATCCGGTTCAGGCCGTCATATTTGTAGTAGGTCTTTGCTCCGTTTTCCTTTGTCGTGTTATTGACCGTACCGTTTGTATTGTATTGGATGGATGTTGTTGTTCCGTCCGGATTCTGCTGCAAGATGGTGCGGCCTGCAAAGTCATTCGTAGAAATTACTGATGCGGTATCCGCTGCATTTAAGTATTGGACTTCTGTTGTCTGCGTGGTTTTGTCTGTCAGGATGGAGTAGGAGAAAGATTTCAGGTGCACGAGGGCTGCTTGAGCGTTATCCTGAAAATAGATCTCCTTTTGGCGGTTCATGACATCAAAGGTATAGGTATATACCGCTCCATTTGCCTGGGTAGTTGTCAGGATATTTCCATAGAGGTCATACGTGTATGTTGTTGTGTTGTTCTCCGCATCTGTCTTAGATATCACATTGCCATGTGCGTCATAGACGAACCTGTCTCCGATACCGGCATTAGCATATGTGTAATTTGGAGTCGCCTGGTTCAGTCCATCGTCGGCCGGATTGTACTGGTTCGGGCTGATCTGCTGTAGTGTTCTTCCAGCAGCATCGTATACAAAACGGGAGATTTCGCTGCCGGCGTCCGTTGTTCTTATAAGTCTTCCGGTTTTGTCGTAATCGCAGGTTGTTGTATAGCCTTTGGGTGTGGTTTTACTTAAGAGCCATCCGATATTGTTATAGGTGAAGGTCGTGGTATTTACGGCCGGGTCAACTGTAGAAGTCAGGTAACCGTACACATTGTATATGTATGTCGTAATACCGCCGTTGGGGTCTGTCATCTGCTGCATAAGTCCATTAGCATAATAGGAATAATCCGTGA
>Ga0209540_10000702_pt1 | contig 28776 bp, 21 predicted proteins | sample BarGraIncu01121A_FD_184501 | JGI IMG/M metagenome (GOLD analysis project Ga0209540, IMG submission 184501) | Arctic peat soil microbial communities from Barrow, Alaska - Barrow Graham LP Incubations 011-21A (SPAdes) (version 2) | ecosystem: Environmental > Terrestrial > Soil > Wetlands > Peat... | reverse complement strand
GATACCTTTAGAAAGTACCTTACGTATATACCATAAGCCCAAATCTCTCTTTATATGCGGCAATTGAAAATCATCGAGCAGGTTACCAACAGGGAGAGCCCATCCATGGACAAATACCTGCATGAGATAGCCAAGATTAAGCTGATTACTGCAGAAGAAGAGGTATCCCTCGCCATAAGGATACATAATGGGGACGTGGAGGCACGGAATTGTCTGATAAATGCAAATCTCAGATTTGTTGTATCTGTTGCAAAGCAGTATCAGAACCTTGGCTTGAGTCTTGGGGATTTAATCAATGAGGGAAATCTTGGTTTGATCGAAGCAGCACAACGATTTGACGAAACGAGGGGCTTTAAGTTTATATGCTACGCCGTTTGGTGGATCAGGCAAGGTATTATTTATGCACTGGCTAAACAGTCAAGAATTGTACGGCTCCCGCTAAACAGAATCAGTCAAATTAATAAAATAAAAAGAATTCTTCTTGACCTGGAACAAAAGTACGAAAGAGAACCAACTATCCTTGAGATTACACATGTAATAGAGCTAACTCCTAATGATGTGACAGCAGCCATAAAAAACGCTGGTCGTTATATTTCATTGGATGCCTCGCTTGTTCAAGGTGAAGAAGGGAACATGTATGATATTCTATTCAATGAAGATGCTTCCAGCCCTGATAAAGAATTGCTAACGGATTCACTAAGGGAAGAAATTAAAAGGGCACTTAATAAATTGACTCTAAGAGAAGCCGATATTATCAGATTTTATTTTGGATTAAACGGCAAACACGCGCGAACACTAACGGAAATTAGTGAAGAATTTAGTTTGACAATAGAAAGGGTTAGGCAAATCAAAGCCAGGGCGATCGAAAAATTAAAACATACTATGATATGTGGAATATTAAAAACCTACATGGGTTAGCTTAATCTGCAATCCGGGTGCAAAAAAATAAATGAGATTAAACACTCTTTACTGGTTTAATGTGGGCAGTAAATTTGATCTGGATTAGTCACAGTCTTTTTATACTCCGATTTAAGGTGCTCAGTTCGACCAATTTTTCTAATAAATGATTACCCGTTTAAATAGAATATCTTCTCCAATTTTATAGGTGTCCCTATATAGTCGAAGGATACTCGGAAGGATAATGAGATAAATTTTATTTAATCACTTATAATGTTTAACGTTTAGGTGTATAAATTGTAACCCTTGCCAATCTTTTGAATATGTTCCCAAGGTATTTCCATATTGGGTTTTTTAACAATATTATTTTGCCAATCTTTGAGGTAGAAATACTTGGATTTGAGAATTTGAATAATAAATACCTTAAAATATAGTTTAATATTAAGACCTGACGGGCATGTTGGATGTAAAGGAGTTTCTGATTTGACTCTGGATTAAAAAAATTCTTAGGGTTATGAGAAAATGGTTCTTATATATAATTCTAACGCTCCTATCACTAAACGTTTTTGGACAGAATTGCACTATAATTTCAAAGGCTAATAATATTACTCCGAATAAATTATGCTCTCCGGTAACTGCAACATGGAATGTAAGCTATACCGGAGTTACTGATGCAGGAACTCCCGTTAGTTTCAGATATGATTGGGATAATGGTACAATTGTAACAGTTCCGGCAATTCGAGTAGGTCCCGGAATCTTTCAGGCAACAGCTGTTAATACATATACATCACGCGGTAAGGTTTGCAATTATCATCCTCAGGCAACGTTACTTGTTAATGGCGTTGTTTGTACTTCTTCTTCTCAGAATCAAATAGTAACAGTCTGGGATGATGACAATCATAATGGCGGGCAAATGCATATTAATCCAACGATTTATCCTATATGTTTTGGTAAAAGCGCGGATGTCCGTTTTCAGGATCTGACCTTATTTAACTGTGTCCCGCCACAGGAAAGGGATAATCCAAACGTCAATACCAGATGGGTACAATGGATATATGGAACTGATATAACAATGACAGGGACTCCTGTTACAATAAATGGAAGATTAAGAACTTTCCCTTATACGGCTAATATAATTACTTTAACTGGCCCTGTTACAGGCTCTGGAGTCTGGTCAGATATTATAAATGTTGCCAATGATAAACTTATTGGCCAGTATTTTCAGGTAACTTTACGTAACTGGAATTATTGCAATCCATATGACGATCCTAATATTGCGGGTGGTCCGAGAGATCTTGTAAATGGAGATCATCCGCCGGTAGTAACAACCGCAATAATATTAATTGTACCTTTCCCGGATGCAACTATAATGCCTGTCGACACGTTGTGTGTAAACAGTGATCCTGTTGTCTTAAGTGCTCATGATCCGGGCGGTACCTGGTCAGGGAATGGAGTTACAGGAAATATGTTCAATCCGACAATTGCTGGAGTTGGAAATCATATAATCAGATATAATATTACAGATGCAAATGGATGTACTGATTATGATGATATAATTATAACGGTTGTGCCAAAACCTGATGCAACAATTACTCAGGTGGATATTTTATGTTCCACAGATTCAATAATTTTATTGAGAGCGCATGATCCAGGTGGAATCTGGTCCGGTCCCGGAGTGACAGGAAATATATTTAACCCGGCAATTTCCGGACCAGGGAATCATATAATTTCATATAATATAACTGATAAAAACGGATGCAGTGATTTTGATCAGATGACCATAACAGTTGCTACCCCAGATGCAACAATAACTCCAGTAGATACATTATGTGTCAATAGTCCTATAATTACACTAAAAGCTCATGATTCAGGTGGAATCTGGTCAGGCATGGGTGTTACAGGAAATACTTTTGATCCCATGATTGCAGGTATTGGAGATCACATTATAAGGTATAGTATTTTAAATACAGATTGCAAAGATTCTGATACTGCAACAATAACAGTTGAACCCATTCCTGACATAAACATAAATAGCATAGGAATTCTTTATACCAATAGTCCTTCTATAACATTAAATGCTACTCCAACCGGTGGAATATTTTCCGGGGAAGGAGTAACAGGCAATATTTTTAGTCCTGGCGAAGCAGGGATAGGAACTCATATTGTAAAATATGAAACAATTCCAGACAAATATGGTTGTATGGCAACAGATACTATACATATTAAAGTACTAAAACCACCTCCAACTATATCAGATTTTGAACCGGATACAGTTGGATGTACTCCTTTAACCGTTCAGTTTATTAATAAGAGTTTTTATGCAGATTCTTATATATGGGATTTTGGTGATAAACAGTACTCTGCTGAAGAAAATCCATTTCATACATATTATATACCCGGGAACTATATAGTAAAATTAATTGCTTACAATAGTTCAGGCCAATCATTTCATAATGAAATAATCACAGTTTATCAGAATCCTTCCGCGATTTTAAATGCATATCCAACTAATGTGGTGAATAATGAACAAATAGTTGTGTTTTATAATTATAGTTATTATGATTCATCATATTTATGGAGATTTGGTGATGGACAAATTTCTACTGAAGAAAATCCATTTCATAAATATGAAAATCCAGGATCTTATAAGGTTTCTCTTACTGTAATATCTAAGGATGGATGTATCGATTCAGCTGTGTTAGAGACTCCAATAATAGTTGAATGGAAAACAGGATCTGTCAAATTTCCTAATGTGTTTAAGTGGAATGGAACAGGACCTACCGGAGGACAATGGAAAGAAGGAGTTTATCCGGAAATGGATGATGTTTTCAGACCATTCTTTGAGAATGTGATAGAATATAAACTTCAAGTTTTTAACAGATGGGGAGTTTTAATATATGAAAGTCATGATCTGCACAAAGGATGGGATGGTTATTTTGGAGACGGTAATCTTGCAGTACAAGGTGTTTATGTATGGAAAGTAATCGGAAGATACGCAGATGGTAAGTATTTTGATATGGTCGGAGATGTAACGTTTTTACATTAAAATATCAGAGAACATAATGCGAAATAACTTAACCCTCGAGGGTGATCACTAAGAATGCAATATGATATGCTATTCCCGGCTCCGGGTACAAAACCTTTCTGAGAAGAGAGGTTTTTGTTATTAAAGCAATTTCCTCTATATTACCTGTCATTCCAGATCGACCCAAAAATCCGGTTTCGTGTTAAAGCCGGCATATTCACATATAGAACAGGCTTTTGTTGCAAAGCCAAAGCCCAGAAATTTACCGTTAAGGTCCAGGATGGGTTCCACGAATATATAATCATTATTGGGCCAATTGCCATAAGATCCCACAATTTCAACGCAATCAGTTTTATAATGAGGAAGATACAGAGGATCGAGTTCGCTTGCTGTGATAAAGATCCGTTTCTGGGCTACAGCTGATACTTCAAAATACCCAAGCACCATTTCACTCGCATCATTCACATTATAAATATTACTGATAACCGGGTAAGGCTGAGAACTAAAAATATCTCCGCCGGCTTCACTCACTTTTTTAAGATTATTCCAGAAACCATATTCCTTTTCCGAAACTGAATATTGTTTTACAAGAATACTGTATTGCTGTGTAAGTCTATCCGATTTAACCGGTGCAATAAATGTTATCAGCTGTTTATTAATATAATTTTCCTTGCCGGGCAGAATTGAATTGGTCACTATTTCTCCCGACATATTTCTTTTCCAGCAGACATCTTTTACGATAGGTATCTCTTCGAATGTGGAATCAGAAGTTAAAACATATCTCGGAGGGTTTGGCAAAATAAATTTCCACACTTCTTCAAACGCCCAGCGAAAGTACTGGTTCTTTTCTGCGGCCCCGGCTGAATTCAGAAATATTTTTATCCCCGTAAACGACTCTCCCATGCTTCCTGAAATCTCTTCACCCTTCTCATAATATATTGCATCAATGCCGGCAACGGGTAACATCGTGCAAACTTCGGACCTGTACTCTTTCCCATCATTAGTATTTATTTCCAGTAAATACTTCTGGCCAATAACACCTGTAAATGAAGCAGCGTCTGTCACATAAAAACCGTCACCGCAATTCTGAAGATGCGTTTTTATTCCATCTCCGTCGGTGAAATAAACATCAGCATCAGTGACCTTTGCCGGAGTAGAACTTTCATCTTTTGTAGTTTTGCACAACTTTATTTTATAAGAACTGTTTTCGTTGGTGATCAGGCCCTCAACAACCAGTAGTGATTTATAACCTTTTATATTGAGATTATACGGATCGATACACGAGGCTGCAGCAACCAGAATAATAAAAACAAAAATCCTCTTCATTGCTGTCGTTGTGATATTAATATCAAGTCAGATGAATTACTTTATTTTCAAAGGCATAATGCTTATCCCGCGTTTCCCGTCTGGAGTGATCCCTTCTATAATAATGGTATAAGTATCACTTTCATCAGAGGTATAAAATTGCACCTGTGCTTTTCCTTCCTTGCCTGTTCTGACATCGGGGTTCCAGAAGAGAGTGTTGCGGAAATCGGGAATGGTGCTTGCCTTAAGCGAATCGGAGCTGTAATCAGGCATATAGAAGCCGGATTTTCCCTGAACACCGTCAAATATTTGCCTGAAAACCGAATTACCTGGTTCAATTACGTTATCATCTCCTTTGATTGTTACAAAATTAACAACTCCTTCAAAAATGAAATCCTTGTAATAATACTTGGCATCTATAATATCAATATATTCAAACTCTCTGGAAGGCACTTTAAGCAATGCTTCAATGTCATGTACCGGGACTCCATCAACAAGAACAAGGGCTTGGTCATCAAATATTTCATATGGATTATTACTGATTACTTTCAGTCCGATATCCTTATTCTTCCTGTAAACTGCCACTTCAGGTAACAGCTCTTTAACAACCTCCCTGACATCTGCCAGCTCGATAAAATCCGACAATTTTAGCCGGCGGGAAGGAGTGCCGTAGAAACTCGCGATCCTCGTAGCGACTGGCAGGTTGGTCCTGCCCAACTGGTCATAAACAGAACCCACCTGTGTGCCTATAACTGCTTTATTTATGCCTTTGACCCTGTTGCTGTCGATCTCCGGGAACTGAAAAGAATAATCGTCAAATACTGTACTGAACGGTTGATCAAGTTCCACATAAACATCCCTGATTTTCTTCGACAGGGGCTGAATGACTATTTCATCAGGTCCGTACTGATCTTTAACTATAAATAAAAATTCTCCGTTATAATTAGTTCGTGAAAAACGGCATCTGTCCTTTTTCCCGGCAAAGGAGAGCGATATTTCAGTATTTTGCAATGGATCACCCGATGATATGTACCTGATAGTGCCGGTTACAAATTCTCCTTCAAGTTCAGGTAATCTGCTCTGTGGGCGACTGAATGAACCTGACAGAGTATCTGACAGGAAACCCGGAAAATCATCCATCCCATCGGAAAATACCAGCGATGACCTTACAACAGAAACTGATATATCAGCATCAACAGGTTCCCCTGATTTATTAGTCGCATTAATATCAAGCAGGATTTTCTCCCTCTGGCCATATTGACCCTGTAACGGATTAACCTTAAAGATTAACTGATTGTCGTGATTTATATATGATTGGCTGCTGGCTGTTGCAGTACTCTCTGCAGGCAGAATATTGTCTTTGCCAGAATTCGGGCTTTGAGAAGGATACAATATGTTAAATGCCTTTTTAAAAGGATTTATAATTATAACTGGTTTATAGACATCACGGTCGTTAGTGGAATTGAGCATCCACTTTGTATAGGTCCGGATCAGATAGTTACCCGAACTAATGGTATCTGAAAGCTTCAAGAATGCGGAACCAGATGTCCCCTCAACCATCACCTTGATCTGGTTCAGGGGATTGAACTCTGTATCCAGCAACTCTACATAAACTACCTTGCTCAGATTATCCGGACAGCCCGTAAGGCCGCTAAGCTTATAAACTTTAAGCCATATCTGTTCGCCGGACATATAAATGTCACGGTCGGTTCTGATATCGAGATTTTCGACATAACTTCCTGTTAAATTATTGTCTGTTTTATTCTGACGGGGCTGAGCTATGGATGTTTCGCCAGAAATAATAAGGCAGTAAATAAGAATGATTTTTAATATGCTGTTAAACCTTGATCTCATTTTTTATCATTATTATAAATCGACCCAGAAATCCGGTTTTGTAGAAACACCGGAGTATTTGCAAACTGAACAGATATTCGGAGCAAAGACAAGTTTTAAAAGTCCCCCATCAGAGTTCAAAACAGGTCCGACAAATGTAAAATCACCAGTAAACATAAATCCAGTATAGATCTCATAAAATGTCGGTGGACGGGTCATAATACCCCCTGTGGGATAATCATCCGGAGATCTTGAGATCTCAACACAATCGGATTTATAATGGGGAAGGTCCAATGCGTCAAGTTCACGGGCTGTAATATATATCCGTTTCTGGCTTACGGCCGATACTTCAAAATACCCCAGCACCATTTCATTGATATCATTTACATTATGAATATTACTGATTACCGGATAAGGCTGCGAATCAAAGATATCTCCGCCTGTCTCACTTACTTTCTTAAGGTTATTCCAGAAATCGTATTCTTTTTCTGATACTGAATATTGTTTTACAAGAATACTATATTGTTGTGTAAGCCTGTCTGATTTAGATGGTGCTATGAATTCAATTTCCTGCCTGTCAATATAATCAGACTCGCCTGCCAGTACGGAATTCGTCAGGATATCACCCGATCTATTGGTTTTCCAGCAGGTTTCTTTTACTACAGGCACTTCATTGAACGATAAAAAGGAATCAACATTAATAATACATGTATATCTCTGTGGACTTGGTAATAAAAATTTCCACACTTCGTCATATGTCCAGCGGAAGTACTTGTTCATTCCGGCTGCGTTACCCGAGTTCAGATAAATTTTTATCCCTTTAAGGTTTTCTCCAATGCTTCCTGATATCTCTTCACCTTTCTCATAATAGATTGAGTCAATGTTTGGGACCGGAAACATTTTGCAGGGTTCGGATTTATATTCTCTGCCGTCGGTGGTAATTATCTGGAGTGTATACTCCTTGCCAACAATACCTGTAAAAGTTGTACTGTCAGTCTTATAGTATCCGTTGCCGTAATTTTGTAGTTGTATTTTCAGGCCATCACTGTCAGTTATATAAATAGTGGCATCTGTTACTTTTTGAGGAACGGAACTTTCCTGGTTTGTCGTTCTGCACAGTTTTATGCTATAAGAACTGTTTTCGTTGGTAATAAGTCCCTCAACTACCATAAGAGATTTATACCCTTTGATATTTGGAGTATATGGATCAATACACGAGGCTGCAGCAACCAGAATTAAAAATGAGAGGATCTGCTTCATTACCGTGTCATGTAAATATCAAATAAAAAAATTCCTGTCATTATAAATATCTTAAATAAAAGGAAGACAAAAATAACATAATAGTAAGTACCCTGACATTTGAATAAACAAAATATTTTAAAACAACTCGTGCAAAATCATAGCCTGTAACGAAAAAAATCGTTATTTCGACCTTTTATTAATAGATGGATCCTTTGAAAAAATATTTTATTCTCTTTGCACTGGGGTATTTCCCTGTTTTTGTCTTCGGACAAATTCGTAACAGCGATACATATCAAGGCACGGAAGGGAGAAACAGAATTAATAATTCAGAGATTGCTGCCCGTCAGAAAGAATATATTACAAAAATGTATTATAAGACTTTCGCAACGTCAAATGATTTTATAGATGGCAAGGAATATTTTAACTATGCATATAAGAGCAAAAATACCCCATTGTTATATTCTGCAATGAACTTTAATGCTGTGCTCTTTATGGATGGTAAAAGATATGAGAATCTCAGGCTGCAATATGACTGCTATAAAGATGAAGTGCTGTATATGGATACATCAAGAGTAATTAATTATCAGTTCCCAAAAGTTGTTCTGAAAAAGGATGCTGTTGATGGTTTTATTCTTATTCCCGGGATAGACAGTATGTTTTTCAAGCATTTTACATACCTGAATGACAAGGAAAACAAGAGTGACGGGGGCTATTACGAGGTGGCTTATGATGGACCTTCAACATACGTGATCAAACACATGGCAATTTTATATTTAAGCGAGGCAAGGATTGAATATAAATATTCACCTGAAAATTTTATCCTTAATGCCGGCTTGTACCATAAGATCAGTAATAATAAGGAGTTCATTAACCTGTACAGCAGCCAGTCAAAGGAAATAAAGTCATTCCTCCGAAGGAATAGAATCAATATAAGGAAAGCAACAAAGGGGGAGATAGCTGAAACTTTGAAGTACTGCGATGCACTGGTAAAAAAACATTAGTACAAAAATGAGAAAAATCCGGAATTTAATAATATTGTTGTTCTTACCTCTGTCACTTACTGCGCAGGATAATAAGCTTTCTCTTCAGTTCAGCCAGATCCTTTTTAAAGACCTGGCTGATACAATTCAGAAAACCATTCCAGTCAGGATCTATTATTCAAATAAATGGGTCGATTCGCTGTATCTTAAAGTAAATGCTGAAAATGAATCAGTCTCTGCATTAATGAACAAAACCCTTTCAAATAGCGGATTTACATTTTTTATTACCGACGATAACAAGCTGATACTATCCAAAGGGTATACCATCAAGACAGATTTTCTTAAAGAGTATCGTGAATTCATTAAGAGAAAGGTATCGACGCCTGATACTGTAGTTTATTACACGCCACCTGAAAAGAAAGATGATGGCAACATTAATGATGAATACAAAGTATTCAAAATCGGGAGCCTTTCAAACCTAAAGAAATCGGGTCCTGCCCACCTTTCAGGTAATCTGAAAGTTATCGGATCAGGAGATCCTGTTGTCGGAGCAATTATATATGTAGATAAGCTTAAAATTGGTGTAGTGACAAATAATGCAGGTTACTATTCACTTGAAATACCTAAGGGACAATATCAGATCGAATACAGAATGGTGGGGATGAAGACCACCAGGCGTAACGTAATAATATATTCAGACGGTACTCTTGATGTAGAACTTAAGGAGAGTACAAGTCTCCTTAAAGAAGTAACTGTCTCAGCCAGTAAGGAGAATAATGTGCGCGATGTAAAAATGGGCATCGAAAAAATTAGTATGAAAATGCTTAAACAAATACCCCTGGGTCTTGGTGAAGTCGACCTCTTAAAAAGTTCCCTTATGCTGCCGGGAGTTCAGTCTACGGGCGAAGCTTCAAATGGTTTCAACATCAGGGGAGGAAGCATTGATCAGAATCTTATCCTTTTTGACGGCGCACCGATAATCAATCCTTCTCATTTTTTCGGCTTTTTCTCAGCTTTTAATTCAGATATCATCCAGGATGTTACACTTTATAAAAGCGGCATCCCTGCCAGATATGGCGGAAGGGTTTCATCTGTAATGGATATCATTCTTAAGGAGGGGTCGAAGGAAAAAATCAATGTCAGCGGCGGTATAAGTCCTATTACCGGCAGACTTATGGTTGAAGGGCCCATCGTCAAGAACAAGAGTTCATTCATAGTCAGCGGCAGGAGCACATATTCAGACTGGGTGCTCGGAAAGCTAAAAGATAATCAGCTGAAAAACAGCAATGCGGGATTCAATGATATCCAGGGACTTCTGACATTCGATGTCGGTAAAAAGAATTCGGTCTCTGTCTCCGGTTATATAAGCAATGATAATTTTGAACTGTACAGGGAAAGCGCTATCAGTTATGAGAATCTGACATCAACAGTGAAATGGAATCACAGGTACAGCAGCAAACTCACTTCTGAATTCTCGGCAATATTGAGCAATTACAGCTACCGGTTCGATTCAAAGGATAACCCGATGACAGACAATTCTCTGAAATATAAACTGAATCAGACTATTCTTAGGGCTGATTTCAATTATATCCTATCGGAAATCAACAAGATAGAATTCGGATTGGATGCAACAAACTATGTACTTTCTCCCGGAGACCAGGTTCCAATCGGATTATTATCGACTACAAAAGCAAAATCACTTGAGAAAGAGCATGCAATTGAACCCTCGCTATATTTTTCTGATGAATATGAATTTACTTCAAGATTCGTTGTTTCAGGAGGCCTCCGTTTTACTATGTTTTCATCATTTGGTCCTAACTCGGTATACCAGTATGCTGAAGGTCTTCCCCGGACAGTAGAGAATATGACTGATACCCTGTTTTATAAATCCGGCCAGATCATAAAAATGTATCCTGAACTTGAATACAGGTTTTCCTCAAGGTTCATTATCACTCCTGATATATCTGTAAAAGGAGGATTTCAGAGAAACTATCAGTACCTCAACATGATTTCCAACACCACATCAATGTCTCCGACGGACATCTGGAAACTAAGCGACAACTATGTAAAACCTCAGAGGGGAGACCAATTCTCATTTGGGATTTATAAAAATTTCAACAGAAAAGGCTCAGAATTATCGATTGAAGCCTACTATAAAAATCTTAAAAATATTATCGATTATAAAGGAGGGGCTGTTCTCCTGATGAATGAACATCTCGAGACAGATATTCTTAATGCAACAGGAAAAGCTTACGGGATTGAACTTATGCTTAAAAAAGAAACCGGAAAGATCACAGGATGGATAAGCTACGTTTACTCCAGATCGTTTCATAAAGTAGCCGGTAACTCTGAAGAGGAAACGATAAACGGAGGCAGGTACTTCCCTGCTGATTTTGATAAGCCTCATGATTTGAAACTCGTAACCAATATTAAACTTCTCAGAAGACTGAATTTTACTACAAATTTGGTTTACAGTACCGGCCGTCCGATAACCTACCCGGTTGCCTATTTCAATTTCTACAATGTAACAAGGGTATTTTATTCTGGAAGAAACGAGTTTCGCATTCCAGATTATCTCCGACTTGATTTATCAGCAACTGTTAATGGCAATCTCAAAGCCAGGAAGTTAAATCATTCATCACTAAATTTTACTGTTTACAATGTCCTCGGCAGGAGAAACCCGTATTCAATCTATTTCAAAATTGAGGATGGAGTAGTCAATGGTTATAAGATGTCGATTTTCGGACAGCCTATCTTCATGTTGACATATAATTTCAGGATCAGGGGTAATGCCTCTACAGATTTTTAAGCATCCAGATATCGCATCCGAAATGGCCTGAACTCCCCATCGGGCCTTCGATTAGCCTGAAACCTGCTTTTTCGTATAACCCGATAGCCCTGCTAAGTTCCGGGAGAGACTCGAGATAAACCTGTCTGTATCCCAGTTTTCTTGCAGATTCAAGGCTCATTTCAAGTAATTTCCTTCCTGTTCCTTTTCCACGCTGGGAAGAGAGCAGGTAGAACTTTACCAGCTCGCAGCATCCTTCAGGAAGGCCTGGCGTGAAAAAGATCCCGCAGCCACCTATTATCTTTCCGTTCTCCTCGGCTATCCAGTAAACAGAACCTGGCTTCCTGAAAAGGGAAAAGAGGTCATCTGTTGTAGGATCAAAATATACCGTTCCAGGCCTGGCAATTCCAAACTCCCTGAAAACAGAACGGATCAGTTCTGCTATCTCCTTATTGTCCCGCTGCTCTAAGTTTCTGAAAATAATGCTCATGAAAATGATTATATTATAAAGACAATTTATAGGGTATTAAAGGTTGCAATTGACAGAATTCCCTTCCGTTTTCGAAAAATCTGAAATATCATGAAATGTCGGCTGCCTCATCTGCAGGGTGTGATGAAATGTGAATTCCTGCCTCAGCCTGAGGGTTCAAAGCTAACCTGTCGTAGATGGGTTTGACCATTGTTTTAAGCCGGGGAAGTTTCTTATAAAATACTAGTGCTCCGGCTATGCAGGAGACACCACCAATGAGAATCGCATACTGAGTGCCTATAAGCTTGGCCAGTGATCCTGCCAGCAGGCTTCCAAATGGAGCGGTTCCCATGATAGCCATCGTGTAAAAACTCATTACGCGCCCGCGCATTTGATCTTCCGTGATGGTTTGCAGAATTGTATTGCATGATGCGGAGTTGAGCATAAGCCCAAGTCCGATAATGAACATGAGCCCTATTGTCACAGGAATAATATTTGTGAAAGCCAGTGCGACAAGTCCTGCTCCAAAAACTGTCGCGGCTGTAGGGATTATTCTTCCAAGCCTGAGCACCGACTCACGTGAGGCCAGGTATGCTGCCCCGATGAGAGCTCCGAATCCGGCAGCTGCCATAAGAAATCCATAAATATCCGAACCGCCATGCAGGACCTCCTTTGCAAAAACAGGCATCAGAACCTGGTATGAAGCGCCCATCAGGTTTACAACTGCAAGAAGTAAAATGAGATGCTTTATAGGTTGGAAGCCGAATGTATAATTGAAGCCCTCCTTCAGCTCCTTTAATATTTTTGTCTCTTTCCGTGGAAACTCCTTCTTCGGTATATGCATCATCAGTAGTGATCCGATCACAAAAATATAGCTGAAGGCATTTATTAAAAAGCAGACTCCTTCTCCTGTTGTGGCAAGCATCACTCCGGCTATTGAAGGTCCGATAAGCCGGGCTCCATTGAACATCAGCGAGTTAAGAGCGATGGCATTCCCAAGGACTTCCTTCTTTTCAACCATTTCAATTACAAATGAGTGCCGCGAAGGAGTATCAAAGGCGTTTATGCATCCGAAAATGACACTCAGGAGAACAATATGCCAGATCTGAATAACTCCTGTAAGCGCAAGGACTGCTAGGACGGATGCCTGTACCAGCGATAAGATCTGGGTGATCAGCAAAACCTTGTACCTGCTGAACCTGTCGATAATAACGCCGGCAACTGGAGAAAGAAGAAATGTGGGTATCTGTCCTGCAAAACCGACAAGTCCAAGGAGAAATGCTGAGCCTGTCATGTGATATACCAGCCAGGGAAGTGCAATACGCTGCATCCATGTACCGATAAGGGAAATGCTCTGCCCGGTGAAGAACAAACGGTAATTCCTGTACTGCAGCGATCGGAACATTGTTCTGATCTTCAGGGATATATTAATTTTAAAAGCCTCTCCCAAGACGATTTGAATTTTCTTTAAATGTAACTGCTTTTAATATAGTCAAAGCACTTCCTGTAACGATTTAAAATATTTTTGACAGGTACAGAATAATGATCCCGATAATTGTAATTGATGATACACAGACAGGGAACCAGACAGGCGCTATCCATGGCTTAGGGATAAGAAAGAGGAAATCGATGGTCTTCAGTGAAGGAGGCCATTTTATTAAAATGTAGAGCGAAACATAATAAAAGAGGTCCCAGAACGCGAATGTCCAGAGGAAGAATATTCCTCTTTCAGGCCATGTGGTTCCGGCAAGATAAGCAATTGCAACAAGCATGATTATTGTCGCAGCTTCTCTTGTCATCTCGATATTAAGATACCGCTTCGGAAATTTATCAACGGATTCTTTATTGGATTCTAAGTCGAGCATCCCCAATGCTTTCCGCAGGTAAACTACAACCACTCCTTCGAGATGTGCCATTGCAATTCCGAAAATAGCAAGAAGAGATAATCTGACCAGTGAGGTTTCCATAGCTTAAGTATTGATTCTATTCAGAGATATTCCCAGTGGAACCAAAGGATTTTAATTTCTTTATATAATTGTTAATATACGAATCTTTCTGCTTTGATCTGTATTGCATAATAAACCTTGGGTGCTCCAGGGGTTCGATCCTCTTGAAAATACGAAGCTCATCATTCAGTGCTGATAAGAACTTAAAGTTTTTTCCAGTTCCGAGGCAAAAGCATACATCCCTTTTTATTCCGAATGCAAGCTGTTGCTTAAGTGATAATACTGCAAAATCCTTTATTGCTGCAGTCAGCTGTTTGCTGTCATAGTAATTATAGTTGGTCTCCTTACCCCCCTTCCCGGCTGATGTAAACCCGAGCGGACTGACGGAGCTGATATAGAAATCGCCATAGAACTTTTCCGGTCCGCCATACTTATCTATCATTTCATAAATGAAAACTGAAGAGGTCTCAAATGATTTCAGTCCCGGAATGACTAACCCGCATTTTTCCTTAAGCCTGACCGTGTCGGTAAATGGTATGCCTGTGACCCCTGCTCCGAACCTGCCAGGATTAATTCCGAGGATCAGCCGGCGCTCCATATTGTCGCTGTAAAACTTACTGTAGAATTGTGACACTACAGCCATCGCCCGGGGATTATTCCTGAAAGGGTTCATTACAGAGATACCTTCAGGCAAACTCCCGTTAAAATCGAGGCTTAAGCAGAATGAGATTATCTTGTCGGCAAATGTATCCATGCTCTTTACAGAACCGGATGCCTGTTATTTCACGCAGCGGACAGAATACTTGTTGGTTTTCTCAGCACCATGAATATCGGGCATATCCTGTTTCCTTGACAGATCAATCACGGGCTTGTCATTTATCAGGAGATAGCTGAAATATTCAGCTTCGTTATGGCCATATTCCGTTGATGTCCAGTAATATGCACTTTCATCCATTTCGGAGAATGTCCCTTCGAAGTCCTGCATCCCTGCAAGCTGTACCCTGAATGTGGCGGGGCCGGAACCCGGCTTTCCCCTGGTGTCATTAATTTCAGACTGATCCATCAGGGAACGAAATTCGGTGTCCGAGGGAAGATGCCAGCCATCAGGACAAGCTTTGAGTGCCATTTTCCAGTCGTACAATAAACCGTAGGCGGCAATATTGTCCGAATTATTATCAAAACTGTAAACCGCTCCTCTCTTTACCTGAAATTTTAGGTTCTCCGCCATCCATGTCGTCCCTCCTGCCTTGATGGTTTTATATGTGTTCCCGTCACGAGGATCAGTGAATTTATCCTGAGCCGATAGGTTCAGAGCAAGTGCTGTTACAAAGAGAACTGCAAATATCTTTTTCATTACGATTGATTTTTAAATTATCTAAAACTCCACCCGCAAAAATAGTTATTGTTGATAAATATAACTTCTTAAAAAAGAAAATATTGTTAACCGGTAACTGAAACCCGGGATTATTAAGGCTAAGTATAATACAGGAATCATGGAAAATATCCTGCAAATTTTTATAATTTAGCATTATAAAATATTACTGCCCGAATTTAAGGTATGCTTTTTGTATTAGTCCGGGATAATAACAACTTATGCCAAATGTTTAGAGCTATGAAATCAATATTCCTGAGTCTTTTTTGTTTTCTGATCTTATCATTTAATTCTTTCGGCCAGGAGAACTTTAAAGTCATTAAGGTGAATGGCACGATAGTCCTGAAGGCGAAAGGCGTTTCGCTTGAAACCGGAACTGTTTTCAACGAAAAGGAGGATCTGCTTTTCAGAACTGACGACGCAAGTGCTGCGATTATAAATCCCCAGAAAGGAAGGCTTATAATAACAAGCAAAAATCACAACCTTGCTTCAGCAAGCTCGAACTATCTTCCTGCAATGTACAACATCAGCACACGGGGAGCTTTTGAAAATCCGGAGAAGCTGCAGGATATTTTTTCAGGCAAATATGTGATCCTCGACAGGCAGCAGCTGGTAATCGACAAGGCAGCTTACCCGATGGATAAAGATCATTTTTTCTTCCTCAGGTATGTATATAAGGGCGAAGAGATCAATAAAAAACTTGATTATTCAGGCGACACCCTCATAATTGACAAAAAAGGATTGTACACCGTCGACGGACAGCCGATCCCAAGCCCTGATAATACGCTGATAAGATTATTTTACAGAAATGGGAATGAATCGGTCAAGCTAAGTGAATTCGACCTGATATTCCCCGATACCAGGCAGTTAGGGGCAGAAGTCAAGGTTATTCTTGAATCCATGCCGAATCGTTCCCCATCACAAAAAGTTGCTGAAGTAAAAAGTTATATTGACGATCAGTACGGTAAAATAAACCAGGATAATCTTCTTTCCTGGCTTGATAAATCCTTCCACTTAAAAATCAAGTAGCTCAGTGTTAATTTATCTTCCAGTTGCTTCAGGGGAGTCATTCTACTTTTATATCTTTACATTAAGTTACCATAAATTAACGCTATCCTGAGGGCTATGAAATATCTTCCGGGAATTCTTTTTATTTCTGTCTTTCTTGGGCAGACAGTATTGGCCCAGGAGGTTATCTATCCTGTAACAAATTATACAACAAAAGATTACGGAAGGGAATTCAATCCCACCAACTGGTCAGTTACACAGGATAAAAGCGGAATAATATATGCTGCAAACGGATTCAAACTGCTTGAATTTGACGGCAGAACATGGAACTCCTGCCCCATAAATAAAGAGGCATGGATATTATCACTCGCATCAGATTCATCCGGAATAATATATGCAGGATCTCAAAATGAGTTCGGTTATTTTGCACCTGACAGGGCGAAAGGATTGAAATATTTCTCTCTTTCAGATTTACTGAAAGATAGCGACAGGGATTTTACAAATGTCTGGAAGGTTGATATCTGTTCTCTGGGAGTAATTTTTCAGGCTGAAGAAAAACTTTTTATTTTCAGGAACGGGAAAATAAGTGTAGTGACTCCCGAGACATCTTTTCATACATTATTTGTTGTCAATGATATCCTTTATGCAAGGCAGAGGGACTTAGGACTTACAGAATGGAAGAATGACAGGTTTGTTTTAACCGGGGAAGGAGAAATATTCAAATCGGCCGGCATCTTCTTCATGGTTCCATTCGGTAATAACGGAAGGGATATCCTTATTGGCACGCGTGAAATGGGATTTCTGATTTACAATCCTTCTGCCGATATTAAGTTTCGCCCATTCCCTGTCAAAGATAAAAGTCTGATAGACGAATCAATGGTCACCGGCGGCATCCGGTTAAAGAACGGCAATATTGCTCTGAGCACTTCATCAGGAGGTGTTATTGTCATTGACCCCGAGGGAAATACTTCTGCCGTAATTGATAAAGCCGCAGGAGTTACAGATAACGAAGTTAAGCAAATCATCACCGACAGGGATCAGAACCTGTGGCTGGCCCTGAACAACGGGATCAGCAGTGTCGAAAATAGTTCGCCATTGTCTTTCTATTCAGAGAGATCGGGCATCGAAGGTTCTGTCAACAGTATTATCAGGTACAACGGATTGCTGTGTGCCGGAACGACTGCCGGACTGTTCATCCAGACAAAATCCGGGTTACAGGGCAAAGGCTTCTCTCCCGTTACGGAAATCAAGTCTCCTGTGAGATGCCTGGTTACCTCAGATGAAGCTCTGATAGCCGGAACTGATGCAGGGATATATAAGATAAAAGGCAATTCCATCGAAAAAGCCGGGAATGAAAACTCCTTCAGCCTTTATTATTCACCCGCATTGAAGCTTCTTTTCTCAGGAGGCTCCAAGGGATTGTCGGTTTATAAAGCTGACGGATCGTTCAGGAAAACAAAAATAGCGGAGGAAGTTTTATCCGATATTATCTCCATAAATGGGAAAGATTCTGAGAATCATGATTCATGTGTCGTCTGGATCGGAACACGGTATGACGGTGCGATAAGAATCTCCGTCAAAAAGGATTACAGCTTCACTATTGACCGGTACAATGCTACGGAAGGCCTCGCATCAGGTGCGTTATTCCCTTTTTACAGAGAAGGAGAAATACTTTTTGGATCCAGTGAAGGGTTATACAGTTTTATAAACGAAAAGACAGTCAGGGAATCACTGCCAGATTCGTTGAAAAACAAGCCCGAATTGTTTAAGGGATATTTCACTTCCTTCCCCTTTGTCACAGATTCAATCGGGAAATCGGTTTCATCTTTTCTGGATACCCCGTCGAAGATATGGGTCTGTGCCGGGAATAAACTCGCCTATATTGATAAGAATAACCACGATCAGCTTGTCAGCCAGCCTTTCTTGGCTGTTGATGCCGGCAAAGTAAATACCATATACCAGGACGCAGGCGGGATCTGCTGGTTTGGCACATCTGAAGGACTAATCCGATATGATATCGGCAATTCCAGGGATTATTCTGCCAGATTCCCCGTCCTGATGAGAAGAGTGGTAATTACCCGTTCCGATTCAGTACTGTTTTCCGGCAGGTACTATATATCGGACACTACCGGCTTCAGAATTGTCTCAGTGCAGCCTCAGTCCCTTAAACCACTGCTCCGGTTTAAGGACAACTCTTTGCGCTTCGATTTCTCTGCATCGTTCTTTGAACATACGGACAAAATGATGTTTTCATGCAGGCTTGAGGGTTACGACCCGGCATGGAAGAACTGGGAGCACAAATATTACCAGGAGTATACCAACCTTCATGAGGGAAGCTATGTTTTCCACGTAAAAGCAAGAAATGTTTACGGTCAGGTAAGCGATGAGGCTCAATATAGCTTTACTATTCTGCCCCCCTGGTACAGGTCCGTTTTTGCATATATTCTTTATATAGTTGCATCGCTTTTCCTGGTATGGATGATAGTAAAGATCTACTCGGCGCACCTGAAACGGGAGAATTTAATACTTGAAGGAATAGTAAAGGAGAGAACCGCTGAAGTTGTCAGGCAGAGGGACGTTCTTGAATATCAGAAGAATGAGATTGAAGACAGCATCCGATATGCAGGCAGGATACAGAATGCGGTATTGCCTGCCAGCCAGGATTTCACTGATCTGGTTCCGGAAAGCTTTGTCTTCTTCAGACCACGGGATATTGTAAGCGGCGATTTTTACTGGGTAAGCAAGGTTGAGAATAAGCTCATAATATCAGCAGCAGATTGCACCGGGCATGGAGTTCCAGGTGCATTTATGAGCATGCTTGGATTTGCCTTTCTTAATGAAATAGTAAATAAAGACCATATAGTAAAACCGGATATTATCCTCGGGAAGCTCAGGGAGAAGGTAATTGAAGCGCTTCAGCAGCAGGGTATTTCAGGAGAAGCAAAAGACGGAATGGACATCGTCGTCATTTCAGTAGATTACATTGAAATGAAGCTGAATTATGCCGGTGCCTATAACCCACTTCTGATGGTGCGGAATAAACAATTATCAGAGATTGCTGCCGATAAAATGCCGATAGCCATTTATGAAAGAATGAAAGAATTTACCAATCATGAAATAACAATTGAAAAGGGAGATCTTTTCTATTTCTTTTCTGACGGTTATGAAGACCAGTTCGGCGGTCCTGAAGGAAAGAAGTTCAAGGGCAAAAAATTCAGGGAGCTCCTGGTTGAAATATCATCAAGGCCAATGAAGGAACAGAAGGAAATCATTGAAAGCACTTTTATAAAATGGAAGGGCAATCAGGACCAGGTCGATGATATAGTCGTACTGGGAGTAAGAATCTGATTTGTGCAGGAATTGAAATCCTGATTATTTTTATTTCATTGATGATGCTTTATTTAAATATGTAACTTTGGGCGCTCCGGCAAAAAGTTAAGTTATGGCAGCAAAAGATCCCATTAAGCCTTACGGCGAAAAGCAAATTGCTTTTGATAAGCGCTACCTTGAAATGGCTCTTATCTGGGCCCGGAACTCATATTGTGAACGGCGGCAGGTAGGCGCACTTATTGTAAAGGGGAAAATGATCATTTCCGACGGATATAATGGCACACCTTCAGGATTTGAAAATGTATGCGAGGACGAAAACAATGTCACCAAGCCATACGTGCTTCATGCCGAGGCAAACGCCATTACCAAGGTGGCCAAGTCAAACAACTCGAGCGAGGACTCAACTCTCTATGTCACTACCTCGCCTTGCATGGAGTGTGCCAAGCTGATCATACAGTCAGGCATAAAAAGAGTTGTTTACTGCAACAGGTACAGGATAACTGACGGTCTTGACCTGCTGAAGCGCGCCGGCATAGAGCTGGTATTTATTGATCCCGAAAATGACATTTATGAACAGGAATAACTCAGGCAGAAGTATTTTGCTTCCGCTGCTTCTGGCAGCAACTCTTGTGCTCGGAATAATGCTAGGACTATATCTTCCGAGACACAGCGACATTGCTCAACATTCAGGCATCTGGTCGAGAAACGATAAGATCAACAATATTCTGAACCTGATCGAATCAAACTATGTAGATTCAGTAAATCGCAACGACCTTGTGGAAGCTGCAATTCCTGCCATTCTGAAGAAACTCGATCCTCATTCCGTTTATATTTCCGCACGCGATCTGGCCAGGGCAAACGAGCCATTACAGGGAAATTTTGAGGGAATAGGCATTTCGTTCAATATGGCAACCGACACTATCCTGGTAATCAGCACTATCCCCGGAGGTCCTTCTGAAAAGCTGGGGTTGCTGCCTGGCGATAAGATACTTTATGTGAATGACTCTCTTGTTGCCGGAAAAGGAATAAGCGACGAAAAAATAATGAGTATGCTTAAAGGTCCAAGAGGAACAGATGTAAAAGTCAGGATCCTCCGCAAGGGCAACAAGGAGCTTCTTTCATTCGATATTACCAGGGATAAAATTCCTATATACAGCGTTGATGTTGCATACATGGTAAACGGCAATACCGGGTATATCAAGATCAACAGCTTTGCAATGACAACTTTTGATGAATTCATGCGAGGACTTAAAGAGCTGAAGGCACAGGGAATGACAAAGCTGATAATCGATCTTCGTGGTAACTCCGGCGGTATAATGGAAGCTGCCATACAGATTGCCAACCAGTTCCTCAAAAAGGATCAGCTCATAGTCTATACAAAGGGAAGAACCCAGCCGCGCAATGAAGCCAGGGCAACCGGAGATGGAGAATTTGAAACAGGCGACCTGGTAATACTGATTGATGAATGGAGTGCCTCGGCAAGCGAGATCCTGGCAGGTGCGTTGCAGGATAATGACAGGGGGACAATCATCGGAAGGAGATCATTTGGAAAAGGGCTCGTACAGGAACCGGTTCAGTTTACCGACGGTTCAGGCATGAGACTGACAATAGCCCGTTATTACACTCCTACAGGCAGGTCGATACAGAAACCATATAAAGAAGGTTTTGATGAGTATTATGAAGACCTGAGCACCCGCTATTCAAGACATGAATTTGAGAATTCTGACAGCATTCATTTTGACAAGCTGCTTAAATTCACAACACCTGGTGGAAAGGTCGTCTACGGCGGCGGCGGAATAATGCCCGATAAATTCGTTCCTTATGACACTTTAGGATTCTCTCCCTATTTTCTTAAGGTCAGACCGCTTATTTACCAGTTCGCACTGAACTACGCCGACAGACAAAGAGAATCGCTAAAGAAATTCACTGATCCGAAAGAACTTGAAAGATATCTTGACAAACAGGGATTACTCAATCAGTTTATTGATTTTTCTGCTAAAAAATCAGTAAAAACTGACCCTGAAGGAATAAAGATATCAGGTAATGCAATTAATATACAGCTTAAGGCATATATTGCCCGTAATATATTGGACAATAAGGGCTTCTATCCTATCTGGGAACAACTCGACACTACACTCAAATATGCGATAGAGTACCTGAACCCCATTACGCGCTAGTGCGTAAAGGGGGATGCGAGGCGAGTTTGTCTTTTTGCAAATGAGCCTAGTATATTTACCGAAATATCTTCTTCCTCGATAAATCCGAGATGCCCTGAATTCTCCAGGATTGCTACTTCGGCATTGGAAGGCAATTTTACTTTGGTCTGAATAACATCACAATTTATATAATTATCCATTCTTCCCAGTATCCACAGGCAGGGAACCTGTCCCTTCTCCATCACTGAAACCCTCGATGGCCTTGCCATCATACCCTTCAGCACGGCAACTATCCCTTCTGCGGAAAGAGAAGATGCTATCTGTTTCGATCTCTGAAGAGTAGCGTCGAATTTTTCAAGGTTCGAAGTGGCAAACATCCTGGAGACATTATCGGGATACATCAGGTCTTTTTTGCCTGCCAGGACCAGATTAATCTCGCGACTTCTTTTATCAAGCGCTTCAGGAGTATCGGCCAAAGGTTGCGAATGGAAAAGGCAGTAGCCAGATAAGCTATCAGGGTACATCTCCGCAAAGGCAAGGGCTGCATATCCGCCGAGAGAATGTCCTGCCAGATACACTTTCTTAATTCCGATACCGGCGAGAAGCTCCTTAATAATCGTCGCAATTAATTCCATTGAAGTCACTTCGCCGAAAATATCTGATTTCCCGTGCCCTGGGATGTCGGGTACTATAACCCTGAAATCTTTTGCAAGCTTACCGGCAAAACTGTCCCATATTTCAGAAGTCTCCAGGTACCCGTGCAGAAGAACAATCGTTTCCCCGGAACCGATGTCGTTGTAGAAGATCTTCCCGCCATTTAATCTAAAGAATTTTTTCATCTGCAATCGTTTGTTAACCGGAACATTAAATAATGAGTAGAATCATAGCTTTTTATGATTTAACGGACTAATATAGTGCAATATGATTATTGATAATTCCTGAATTTAGTTTTAATTTTATAGAAACGATCAATAAGCTTAATTCCAACTCGTAAATATTTCATCGCAAATGAATAAAATTCTCTTTTCATCCTTATCGAAGAAGTTTGTCATGGCCCTGGCCGGTCTTTTTTTGCTTTTTTTTCTGCCGGTTCACTTAATTATCAATCTGATGCTGCTGAAAAGCAATCCTGAGCCATTCAACCGGGCTGCACATTTTATGGCAACATTCCCGGTAATTAAAATTGTGGAGGTTGTTCTCCTTCTTGCAATCATCATTCATATTACCTGGGGCATCCTGCTGCAGATTCAGAACTGGTTTGCCCGGCCCGTCGGTTATGCAGGCGGCAATAAATCAGAGACTTCGTTTTTCTCCAGGTTCATGATCTGGACCGGTGCCTCAGTCCTGACTTTTCTTGTTCTTCATTTCTTCAACTTTTATTTCATAAAACTCGGATTTGTTCCGGGAAACCCTGACGATTTTTACTCTGTAGCACATTCTCTCTTTAAAGTACCCGCATACAACTATATTTACCTGACGTGCTTTGCATTGCTCGGACTTCATCTTTATCATGCATTCTCGTCGGCTTTCCAGACCCTTGGGCTTAACCACAGGATATGGACTCCTGTTGTAAATGTCATTGCATGGGTTTATGCAATTGCAATACCGGCAGGATTTGCATTTATCTCATTAACACTCTGGCTTTTTAGATAGATTAACTCATTCAACATGGGAAAACTCATTTCAAAGATACCCGATGGTCCTCTTGCTGAAAAGTGGACGAGGTACAAGGCTTCAGTTAAACTTGTTAACCCGGCAAACAAAAAGAAAATAGAGATTATTGTTGTGGGAACAGGTCTTTCAGGTGCAGGAGCTGCTTCAGCTCTGGGCGAGCTTGGATATAGCGTTAAAAATTTCTGTTACCAGGATTCCCCGCGCAGGGCACACTCTGTAGCTGCACAGGGAGGAATAAATGCCGCAAAGAATTATCAGAACGACGGCGATTCGACTTACCGGCTCTTTTATGATATGATAAAAGGGGGTGACTTCCGTGCACGTGAAGGCAATGTATACAGGGCTGCAGAGGTGAGCAACCAGGTTATCGACCACTTTACTGCCCTGGGTGTTCCCTTTGCCCGAGACTATGGAGGGACACTCGACACACGCTCTTTTGGCGGCGTACAGGTGTCAAGGACATTCTATGCCAAGGGACAGACCGGGCAACAGTGCCTTCTCGGCTGCTACTCATCGCTGAACAGACAAATCAAAAAAGGAAATGTTAAGATGTTCCCCCGCCGCGAGATGCTCGACCTTGTTGTGATCGACGGCCGGGCACGCGGAATAATAACACGTAACCTTATTACCGGAGAAATTGAACGGCACGGAGCACATGCTGTGGTTCTTGCCACAGGGGGTTACGGGACAATATATTATCTCTCGACACTGGCAGTCAATTCAAACGCCTCAGCAGCATGGAAAGCCCACAGGAAGGGAGCATTTTTTGCAAATCCCAGCTTTGTCCAGATACATCCCACAAGTGTTCCGCAGCTCAATGAATTCCAGTCGAAGCTTACACTTATGTCAGAGTCGCTCAGAAATGACGGCAGGATATGGGTCCCTAAATCAAAGGGAGATAAACGACCTGCAAACGATATTCCTGAAGATGAGAGAGATTATTATCTGGAAAGGAGATATCCCACTTTTGGAAACCTTGTTCCAAGGGATGTAGCTTCACGCGCAGCAAAAGAAAGATGCGATGCGGGCTATGGCGTAGGAGAATCAGGACTTGCTGTGAATCTCGATTTCAGGGATGCAATTAACAAACAGGGGAAAAAAGCTATCGAGAATAAATATGGCAACCTTTTCGACATGTACAAGACAATAACCGGTATAGATTCCTATGACGAGCCTATGCGCATATTCCCGGCCGGTCATTATACCATGGGCGGATTATGGGTTGACTATGAACTTATGACGACCATTCCCGGATTGTATGCAATCGGTGAGTCAAACTTTTCCGACCATGGGGCAAACCGCCTCGGGGCCAGCTCCCTGATGCAGGCAGCCGGCGATGGTTACTTCGTCCTTCCGAATACGATAAGCAATTACCTTGCCGACCAGATAAGCGTTGCAAAAATAGCAACCGATAAACCGGAATTTGCAGATGCAGAAAAAGCTGCAACAGAGAGAATCGATAAGCTTATGACAATAAAGGGAAAACATACAGCTTCTTCTTTCCATAAGCGACTGGGCAAGATAATGTGGGACTATGTCGGGATGTCGCGCAATGAAGCAGGGTTGAAAAAAGCCCTTGAACTGGTAAAGGAGTTGAAGGATGAATTCTGGAAAGATCTTAACATCCCCGGAAGCGCTGCCGACCTTAATATGGAACTTGAAAAGGCAGGAAGAGTGGCTGACTATTTCGACCTGGCACAGCTTCTCATTAACGATGCCCTTGACAGGAAGGAATCTTGCGGGGCCCATTTCAGGGAAGAGTACCAGACGCCGGATGGCGAGGCACTGCGCAATGATAAGGAATTTGCTTACGTTGCCGCATGGGAATATGCTGGCGAAGGCAAGCCTCATATTCTTCATAAGGAAGAATTGAAATTCGAAGAGGTTGAGATGAAAGTGAGAAGCTATAAATAAGTCGTGCAAGACTTGCAAGACCTGCAATCGATATTTAGAAAAATGGAAATATTAAAAATATTAAGATGGATCTTAAATTAAAGATATGGCGGCAGAAGAATACCGGGGCAAAAGGAAATTTCGCCACATACAGGATGGAGGATGTATCTCCCGAGATGTCTTTCCTTGAGATGCTCGACGCGCTTAATAAAAAGCTGGTCGAGGAAGATAAGGAACCTGTGGCATTCGATCACGATTGCCGCGAAGGGATATGCGGATCGTGCGGAATGTATATCAACGGCCATCCTCATGGTCCGGTCCCTGCAGTTACAACCTGCCTCTTGTCTATGAGATATTTCAGTGACGGCGACACAATATGGGTTGAACCATGGAGGGCAAAACCATTCCCGGTTATCAAGGATCTTATTGTCGACAGGAGCGCATTCGACAAGATACAGATTGCAGGCGGTTTCATTTCCATAAATGCAGGTGCCGCCCCTGAGGCAAACTCGATCCTGGCTCAGAAAAAGAATGCCGATGCGGCATTTGATTCGTCAATCTGTATCGGATGCGGAGCCTGCGTTGCTGCATGCAAGAATGCTTCAGCCATGCTGTTCGTTTCGGCCAAGATATCCCAGTTTGCATTGCTTCCACAGGGACGGATTGAAGCCAGGGAGAGAGTTCGCGAAATGATAGAAAAGATGGATGAGCTTGGCTTTGGAAACTGTTCAAATACAGGTGCCTGCGAAGCTGAATGCCCCAAAGAGATAAAGCTGACAAATATAGCCAGGCTTAATCGTGAATATTATAAAGCTTTCTGACGGTGGACAGAAATAAGTTCCATTTTGTCTACATCAAGGGCTGAAAGGAAGCCATAACCCGGCTCCTTCTCATAAACGCATCCCGTATCAATTGGGATAACATTTGATTTCTCATTTATCAGTTTCTTCACATAATCGACAATTTTCGGACGATGCCCGTGAATTATAGTCTTGCCTTTAAGCAGAGGGTTTGAATACGAAGGATTGGATTCCCACATCATTGCTTCAAAATCTGAAAACGGATCGTCGATGAAGTCGTTAAAACCTGCATGGACAAACAGAAGATTTCCTATTTCCTTGTAATATTCCAGCGAACTGAAAAAATCAAGATATTTATTTTCCATCCGGCTCGCCTCGCTTATGCCAAAACTCTCAAGAGTAGTTGATCCATTGTTTATCATCCAGAGGGCAAACATCTCTGGATCGTGAATTGAATCAAGGAGCATTTCCTCATGGTTTCCTTTCAGTATCGTTATATCAAAACCCTTCTCCTTAAGATCAATAATGAAATCGATAACCTCCCTGATCTGGTCGCCACGGTCTATATAATCACCAAGAAGAATGAGCCTGTCAGATTTTTTAAGGTCAATTTTTCTGACAACAAGATCATAAAATGTCCTGTAGCATCCGTGAATATCGCTTATTGCAAAAAGACGACTCATTTAATAGGATTATTAAGATTTATCCCATATCAAAAATATGTTCTTCTATTCTTTCCCTTTGTGCTCCTTTGCGGTAAAAAAAGATTTAACCACGAAGGCGCTCAAAGGATACACTAAGGAACACTAAGATTACTATAATGACTTTCGTTCAAAAAAAGACTTGTCAGGAACAAACTATTCCGATTTCTTTTATTGTTTTTGGAATTGGCCTGCCAAGCAGCTTATGTCCTTTTTCTGTTATCAGAACATTATCTTCTATTCTTATTCCGCCGATGGACATATAATCAGCGATCTTGCCATAATTAATGAATTGCTTGAATTTTCCCTCTGATTTCCAAAGATTTATAAGTTCAGGAATAAAATAGCAACCGGGTTCCACTGTGAATACATGTCCCGGTTTATAGGGAAGAGCAAAGCGAAGGAATGCCAGTCCAAACTGATCGCTTCGTTTTATTACGTCAGTATATCCGACATAATTTTCACCCAGGGCTTCCATATCGTGAACATCGAGGCCCATCATGTGGCCCAGTCCGTGAGGCATGAAAAGCGCCTGAGCGCCTTCAGTTACAGCCTCTTCCGTATCCCCTTTCATCAGTCCAAGCTCCTTCATGCCCTCGACAATTATCCTGCATGCCATGAAATGAAGGTCGCGGTTTGAAATGCCGGGCCTGGCAGCATTGATACATTCAGTGTTCGCCTTCAGAACAATCTCGTAGATATCTTTCTGTAGTGAGCTGAATTTCCCTCCGACCGGTGTTGTCCTGGTAATGTCTGATGAATAGTGAAGATTAGTTTCGGCACCCGCATCGGTAACCATCATCTTCCCCTTTTTAAGTATGTTGCTATGTTTATGGTTATGAAGAGTCTGTCCGTTAATGCTGAGAATGATCGGGAAGGATGTTCCTCCTCCCTTTGCAAGGGCAATTCCTTCAAGGGTTCCGAAAATATCCTGTTCACTGGCACCCGGTTTGCACATCATCATTGCGGTAACGTGCATCTCATAGGCAATCTCAAGAGCTTTTTCGATCTCTTCTATTTCTACTTTCTCCTTGATTGATCTCATCGAGATAACTGCTTTTATAAGATCAGCAGATGCAAGCGTTTTCATCTGGCATGGATTTTCCTTCAGCAGAGAGCCCAGGGTCATTTTTGTCTCTCCCCGGTAAGGAGGAAGAAAATGGACTTTGCGTTTTTTAGCCATGGCATCTTTTAACATCTCTTCAAGCTTTGCCATTGGAAATGTATCCGTTACTCCGCATTTAAGAGCAAGCTCGCTAACGGTAGGCTGAGGGCCCATCCAGATTATATCGTCCATGTCGATATCGTTGCCGAATATCCTGTCCTTCCCGGAATCAAAATCCATAACTGCAGAGAT
>Ga0209540_10000699_pt1 | contig 28871 bp, 29 predicted proteins | sample BarGraIncu01121A_FD_184501 | JGI IMG/M metagenome (GOLD analysis project Ga0209540, IMG submission 184501) | Arctic peat soil microbial communities from Barrow, Alaska - Barrow Graham LP Incubations 011-21A (SPAdes) (version 2) | ecosystem: Environmental > Terrestrial > Soil > Wetlands > Peat... | reverse complement strand
CCGCGGCCGGAGGCCGCGGCCCTTCTGCGCTCAAGGAGCCCCCGAGTCGCGGGTGCGAGGACGGTTCGACGGCCTGTCACGGCCGTTGGCGGAACTCGAACGACCACTCACCGACGAACCTTCGCCCGGCACTGTCCTTGTTGAAGGTTATGAGACTAAACTTCAATGGACTTGTCAGCCGGACGGATCGCACGCGAGAGGGACGCTCATGCCGCGCATCGTACCCAGGCAGTGGGTCGTCAACGAGAGCGGTCTCACCGGCAAGGTCAAGACGAAGACCTCGGACTACAGCGCATACGTCCCCGACTTGCTCATGGGGCGGCAGTTCACCTTCACGGGGGGATGCGCCGCCGACATCGCCGAGGCGGAGACCGCGATCCGTGGACTCGGCGCCAACGCGGTGGTGCTTCACAGGACCGACGGCGTGGCGCGGCTGCTGCTGCGGGCTGAAGCGCAGGCCTCATCGAGGATCGAGGGCGTCGTCATCGGCGCCCACCGGCTCCTTCACGCCGAAGCCGCACGCGATCTCGACACCGGCGAGACGCCGGACGCTGTCGCCGAGGAGGTCCTGGCCAACATCGACGCGATGAACCTCGCGATGGAGCTGGCTGACATCGAGCGCAACGTCACGGTCAAGAGCATCCTCCGCATCCACGAGTTGATGCTGGCGGCGAGCGAGCTCAAGGAGCACGCCGGGAAGCTGCGGACCGGCCAGAGCTGGATCGGGGGCAGTTCGTACAACCCCCTGGGCGCGGCCTTCGTCCCGCCGCCGCCCGAGGAGGTGCCCGCGCTGCTCGAGGACCTCGCGGCATTCTGCAACGACACCTCGCTGCCGGCCGTGGCCCAGGCCGCGATCGCCCACGCGCAGTTCGAGACCATCCACCCGTTCGTCGACGGTAACGGGCGAACGGGACGCGCCATCACCCACGTGATGCTGCGCCGCAGCGGCCTGGCCCCGTCGTGGTGCCCGCCCGTCTCGCTGGTGCTCGCGACGCTGAAGGACGACTACATCCGCGCGCTGGACGCCTTCCACTCCGTCGCTCCACCCGACAGTCCCGAAGCCGCCGCCGGAATAGACGCGTGGGTCTCGTTCTTCGCCCGGGCGTGCACTCGCTCCGTGCAGGACGCGGCGCTGTTCGAAGAGCGCGTCAGCACGCTGCAGGCCGACTGGCGCGAACGGCTCGCACCGGTCCGCCGGGGGTCCTCCGTCGACCTGCTCATCGAGGCGCTGCCCCATACCGTCATCTTGACCGTTAACGAGGCCGCGAGGATCCTCGACCGCAGCTTCACGGCCGCGAACGCCGCGATCCAGGAACTGGTGAAGGCGAAGGTGCTGCGCCAGGTGTCCATCGGCAAGCGGAACCGGGCGTTCGAATCGCACGAGGTGATCGCCGCGTTCACGCAACTGGAGCGCCGACTTGCCAGCCCCGCAGGCGATACGCATGTGGCGGCACCGGTCCGGCCGGTTCCCTGGAAGAAGAAATAGAGGTCGTGGCGCGCGTGCGAGAGGTCCTGCTCAACATCACCACCTCGCTGGACGGCTTCATCGCCGACCGCGATGGGGGGATCGACTGGCTGACGCCCCCGCCCGACGAGGTGCCGGCCGACTACCTCGAGCTGATGGCGTCGGTCGATACGCTCGTCATGGGGCGTGCCACCTACGAGACGTCGCTGGCGCTCGAGGGCGGGCTCGCCGAATTCGAGGGCAAACAGGTGTACGTGTTCACTTCGCGCGACGGCCTGCCGCAGGTTCCCGGCGTGTCGTTCGTCCACGAGCGTCCCGAGGCCTTCGTCGAACGGCTCAAGGCCGAAGAGGGAGGGACCATCTGGCTCTTCGGCGGGGGACAGCTCGCGACCGCGCTCTCCGACGCCGGTCTGGTGGACGACTACCTGATCGTGATCCAGCCCGTCCTGCTCGGTGACGGGATCCCCTTGTGGCGGACGCCTCATAGGCGCACGCTGCTCGGGCAGTCGACCGTGCGAGCCTGGGCCGACGGCCTGGTGGAGCTGCGCTACCGGCGCGTCGACGCGACGTGAGCAGGTGACCCCCATCACACTCAAGGCCGCCAGACTTGCGATCATCGGCGCGTACCTCGTGCTGAGCGCGGCGTCGTTCGCTGTCTACGGATGGGACGAGACCGCGGCACGGCGCAGCGGGGGTCGTATACCCGAGCTCACGCTCCACCTGCTTGCGCTCGCCGGCGGCTGGCCGGGCGCCCTGCTCGCGCAGAGCGTGTTTCGGCACAAGACGAAGAAGCAGCCGTTCCGGAGCATCTTCTGGTGCACGGTAGTGGTGAACTGCGCGGCCCTGGCATGGACGGTGATCGAACTGCCCGCGCTGTTCGCGTGACATGCGCTCCGCGCGGATGGCTAGACTGATATCGGATGAGGCTGATCCCGGCCCGGGCGAACTCGGGGGGACACGATGAGCGACTGGTTGGGGATCGTGCTCGTGTTGGCTGTCTACTGTGTAGCGCCCGTGATCACTGTGGTGGCGTGCTCTAGATACGCGGCCCGGGTGCATACGCGCGCTTCGATCCGGCTCCTGTGGGGCGCCGCCGGTGGGCTCGCGGTCAGCGTGGCGTCCCAGCTGTTCACTGTGGCCGTGCTGCCGCTTCTGGGGCGGGCCGGGATCGAGACGTACGCGGCGATGATCTGGACAGGCGGGCTGGGGAACGTCCTGGCGGTGGCGTTCGCTCTGTTGTTCTCGGTGTCGCTGCTCCAAGTGCTCCGCGACGCGGACCGGGTGAGCCTCCCCGCCGCCCCCTCCGCCGAGCCGTTCGAAGGAGTCGTGCGATGACGGACGTACACACGAGCGACGAGGAGATCCTGCGGCACCTCCCGGACGAGGGTGCGGCCCCGCTCTCCGAAGACCAGCGCGCCGCTCTCGATCGCGTCCTGGCGCGCCTCACGGCCGCCGAGAAGGTCTGCGAGCTCGTCAAGGTCAGCTTGTCGCCGAAGTTGCGTCAGGCTGCGGAGAAGAAGACCCACTGGTGGGACGTGGCCATCGCCATCAAACAGTGGGAAGAGGTGTCGCAGCCGTGACCGCGCTCCCCGATGCGGTCGCCGGGCTGGGCTCGCCGAACGCCTGACCGGCCCCGGGCCGGCTCCCTCGTCTACTTCTTGATGGTGCCGAGCAGCCCCCGGATGATCTCCCGGCCCGGAAGGCTGCTCATCGAGCGCGCAGCGCTCTTGCCCATCGCCTCGAACAGTCCTTCGCGGCGGCCGCCGCGCGGGTCGGTGGAGCCGAGAAGGATGTCCGAGATCGGGTTGCCCGGTGCAGGAGTGGTTCCCGGCGCCGCTCCCGCGGGACGAGGCACGGGGGATGTCTCGGCCTGTGCGACCGCCGCGGCTGTCACCGCCGCTGCCGCCTGCGCCGCCGCCGCGGTAGCCGCCTGTGTGCGCGCGCGAGCAGGACCTCCTCGGCGGACTCACGGTCGACGACCTGCTCGTAGTGGCCCGCGACCAGGGAGGACGCGATCACCTGCTGACGTTGCTCGGGAGCGATGACGCCGATGTGCCCATGCGGCGGCACGATCATCGCGCGCCGCACCATCGACGGGCTGCCGTCGGCTTCGAGCAGCGAGACGAGCGCCTCGCCGACCGCTAGATCGGTCACCGTGGTCTCGACGCCGAAGGCGGGGTTGGGGCGGAACGTCTCCGCCATTCGCCTTCACGGCCTTCTGCTCGCGCGGCGTGAAGGCGCGCAGCGCGTGCTGGACCTTGTTGCCGAGCTGACCGAGGACGGTGTCGGGGATGTCGATCGGGTTCTGCGTGACGAAGTAGATCCCCACGCCCTTGCTGCGCACGAGGCGCACGACCTGCTCGATCTTGGTGAGCAGCGCCGGGGGAGTGTCGGTGAACAGCAGATGTGCCTCGTCGAAGAAGAAGACGAGCTTCGGCTTGGCGAGGTCGCCGGCCTCCGGCAGCCGCTCGTAGAGTTCGGAGAGCAGCCACAGCAGCAGCGTCGAGTAGACCTGCGGGGACAGCATCAGCTTGTCGGCGGCGAGGATGTTGATGTAGCCGTGACCGGACGCGTCGGTCTGCATGAAGTCGAACAGGTCCAGTGCCGGCTCGCCGAAGAGCGACCTGCCGCCCTGGTCCTCGAGGGTGAGCAGCGACCGTTGGATCGCGCCGATCGAGGCGGGCGAGACGTTGCCGTAGGTGGTGCCGATCTCAGCGGCGTTGTCGGCGACGTACTTGAGCATCGAACGCAGGTCGTCGATGTCGAGCAGCAGCAGGCCGTTGTCGTCGGCCACCCTGAACGCGACGGCCAGCACCGCCTCTTGGATGTCGTTGAGTCCGAGCATGCGCCCCAGGAGAAGTGGCCCGATCTCGGCAGCGGTCGTGCGCACGGGATGGCCCTGCTCGCCGAAGACGTCCCAGAACATGACCGGTGAGCCTGCGAACTCCCACGGTGCGAGCCCGAGCTTCTGGATGCGTTCGTCGACGCGGGGATTGCCGCCGCCGGGTTGCGACACGCCCGAGAGATCGCCCTTCACGTCGGCGGCGAACACGGGGACGCCGGCGCGACTGAACGCCTCAACCAGCACCTGAAGCGTCACCGTCTTGCCCGTGCCCGTCGCCCCTGCCACGAGCCCGTGACGGTTCGCCATCTGAAGCAGGAGGTACAGCTCGGTCGTGTCCTTGGCGATCAGCAGGCCGGGCGTGGCGTCGCCCATGTCATTCCCCTCGTCTGGGCTTCTCTCGGCGGCGCGCCGAACCGGTCGAATCGCGCGCGGGGGTTCGGCGACCCGCGACAACACCTAGATACCCCTGCGCGGGCGGCGGAACCCGGCGCTGGGCGAGGTCTAGACTGGGCCAGAGGCACGCGCGTCGCGTCGTGCCGCAGTCGTGCGGAAGGGTGGGGTTGCATGATGTTCCGTCTGGGTCCTGTTCCCGACGAACCGGGGTTCCGCCCCGAGGAGGGAGACTGGGTCCGGCTTCGGGAGCCCTCCACCGGCCTGATGATGCTGTGCGTGCTCCCGGTGGCAGCTCTCGTCACTACCGCACTCGTGTTCGCGTGGTCCCGCACCGGTCTCCGCGAGACCAGCGGCACCATCACGTCGTCCGGGCTTCTCGCGTTCCTGCTTGCGGTCGCCGGCCTCTTGGTGGTGCACGAGCTCCTTCACGCGATCGCGCTCCCACGCTTCGGGACCTCGTCGGCGACGACGCTCGGCTTCTGGCCCAAGTGGATGACGCCCTACATCTCCCACGAGGGCGAACTGCCGCGCGGGCGCAACGTCCTCGTAGCGCTGATGCCGTTCCTCGTCCTGTCGATCGCCCCGCTGCTGTTGTGCATCTTCTTCCCGCCGGCGCCGCTGTGGATGGTCGTCCTGAGCGTGCTCAACGGCATCGGCGCATCCGCGGATCTCGTCTCCGCGGTGCTGATCGCGGTGCAGGTGCCGGCGTCGGGCTTTGTCCGCAACCGCGGCTACGAGACCTGGTGGCGGCCTTCCAATACGGCGAACGCGTCGAACTGACGCATGAGCGTCCGTTCTCCGACGCGCGCGAAGGTCCTCCCCGTGCTCAGGAGGCCGACCAACTCCAAACTTTGCGCAAACAAGGGTATTGTCTAGGTGCGCATCCTCGCGTATTTCGGCCAATCGTGCCGCGCGCGCCCTTCACGGGCGTGCTCTCTGGGAGCAGTCCAGATGCTTGAGAACCTGAGCCCGAAGCCGGTCTTCCTCTACTTCGAGGAGCTCACCGGTGTTCCGCGATGCTCGGGAAGCGAGCAGCAGGCGAGTGACTACCTCGTCGCGTTCGCCGAAGAGCACAAGCTCGAAGTCTTCCGGGATGAAGCGCTCAACGTGATCATCAAGAAGCCCGGGACGAAGGGGTACGAGTCCTCGCCGGCCGTGATCATCCAGGGCCACATGGACATGGTGTGCGAGAAGATCGCGTCATCGAGCCACGACTTCTCCAAAGACCCGCTGACGCTGAAGATCGAGGGCGACATACTGCGCGCCGACGGCACAACGCTCGGCGCCGACAACGGCATCGCGGTCGCCTACGGGCTTGCGCTGCTGGACAGCGCCGACATCCCGCATCCGCCGCTCGAGCTGCTCGTCACCACGAGCGAAGAGACGGGCATGGACGGCGCCCACGCGCTGAAAGCGGACCACCTAACCGGAAAGACGCTGCTCAACGTCGACGCAGAGAACGAGGGCGTCCTGTTCGTCAGCTGTGCCGGCGGCGTGGACATCGTCAGCACCTTCGCAACACGGTGGGAGGACTCGACGGGCGATGCGCTGCGCATCGAGGTCTCGGGTCTCAAAGGCGGCCACTCGGGGATGGAGATCATCCGGCAAAGGGCCAACGCCATCAAGATCCTGGGACGGCTGCTCGAAGCGGCCCGGACCGCGGGGGAGTTCCACATCGCAGAGGTGTCCGGAGGCTCGAAGTCCAACGCGATCGCGCGGGACGCCCACGTCACACTCACCGCGGATACCGCCGTTCTCGAGAAGATCACCGACATCGTGAAGGTCCTGTCCGCGGACCTGAAGGCCGAGTACGCGACCGTCGACCCGGACATGGAGATCGCGGTCGGCCCGGCGGAGAAGGTCGCGCGACAGCTCGACAGCGCATCGACCGACAAGCTGGTCGGCTTCCTGATGATCGCTCCCAACGGCGTCCAGTCCATGAGCATGGAGCTGGAAGGGCTGGTCGAGAGCAGCCTGAACCTCGGCGTCCTCGAGACGTCGGGCGATTCGATCAGGATCACGGTCTCCGTGCGGAGTTGTGTCGGCTCCATCCAAGAGGATGTCGCTCGAAGGGTCGAGGCGCTTTCAGCGTTCGTCGGCGCTACGAGCTCACGGCGCGGAACGTACCCTGCGTGGCAGTACGAGGCGGAGTCGCCCATACGAGAGCTGTGCGTCCGTGTCTACAAGGAGGTCACCGGCAACGACGCGCAGATCCAAGCCATCCACGCAGGACTCGAGTGCGGTCTTCTCAGGGAGAAGCTGCCCGACACTGACATGATCAGTTTCGGACCGAACCTCTATAGCGTGCACACGCCCGATGAGCATCTCAGCATCGGATCTGTGGCCAACACGTGGGACTTCCTGAAGGCGGTCCTCGCAGAACTGAAATAGGTGGCTTACATGGCGCACGAATCGAAGGGGCTCTCCAAGCTGGCCTACAGCGGCTGCCGCGGAGACGACTACGTACCGTACGTACCGACCACCGAGGTCATGCCCGAACTCACGGGCTACTCGATCATCATGGGTGTGCTGTTCGCGATCTTCTTCGCGGCGGCGAACACCTATCTCGGCCTCAAGGTGGGCATGACGATCTCCGCGGGTATCCCGGGCGCGATCCTCGCGACGGGCCTCCTCAAAGGGATCTTCCGGCGCAACAACATCCTGGAAGCGAACATGGTCGCGTCACTCGCCGCGATGGGCGAATCCATCGCCGGCGGCATCATCTTCGTGCTTCCGGCGCTCATCCTGCTCGGGTTCGGCCTGAGTATCACGACGATCGTCATCGTGACGATCATCGGTGGGCTGATGGGTGTGTTCTTCATCACTCCGGTACGGCGGTACCTCATCGTCGAGGAGCATGGGACGCTGGTCTATCCCGAGTCGATGGCCGCGGCCGAAGTGCTCGTCACCGGCAGTGAAGGCGGAACCGGGTTCCGCACCGTTCTCATGGGCATGGGCGTCGGCGGCCTCTACAAGCTGTTCTCCGGCGGGTTCATGTTCTGGGGCGAGCCGCTGCCTCGGCTGCAACGGCCCCGACGCTGACAAGCCCAAGTCCTGCACGGTGTGCCGCATCCGCACCTGCGAGGAGCTGAACCCCCGCGACCATGCGTTCTGCTACGCGTGCGCGAAGTTCCCACGCGCCCGGCCTCGACAGCTCGATAATCGCTACCGGGCGCAGTACGGCATGAGCATGATAGAGAACCTCGAGAGCATCCGGGAGGTCGGCCTCGACGCCTTCGCCGCCGCCGAGAAGGACCGCTGGGCATGCCCCGGATGCGGCGACGTTGTGCGTCCACAAGCCGGAATGCGTCCACTGCGGTCGCCCACGGACGTGAGCATTCCCGCGCGGGGCGGGAGGCCGATCGGCCGTGCTTCATCGACCGGAACAGGGGGTAACCGTCCCCCGCAGACAGCCCTAGTGTGTTTGTGCGTGGCACGTGCTATACTTCCACCACGCGAGCCATTCGGGCTCGGGATTGCGACGTGACATGCCGCATTCAGCGGAGCAGTCAGGTCGTTTTTATTTGCCCCGATGGGGCGAGATGAGGATGGTTTTTTCAATGGCAGAAGGCAAAGTCAAGTGGTTTAACGCCGACAAGGGTTACGGCTTCATCGAGCGCGAGGGTGGCGACGATCTGTTCGTCCACTTCTCCGAGATCCAGACCGAGGGCTTCAAGTCCCTCGACGAGGGTCAGGCCGTTTCCTTCACGGAAGCCACTGGCCAGAACGGCAAGCAGCAGGCGACCCAGGTGCGTGCCCTCTAGGGCGCACTTGCTCCAGTGCTCATGAACCGGGCGATCCCATCAGGGGTCGCCCGGTTCGTCGTTCTAGGGACGGAAACGCCGCTCGCGCTAGACTCAGGTCCTCAGGGAAGCGAGAGTGCTGAGAGGCGGCGCCTCGGGCGCCGCATCGAACCGAAGGAGTCGCGGGCATGATCAAGCACATCGTCGTCTGGAAGCTCAAGGAGTCGGCCAACGGCCGCACGGCCGCCGAGAACGCCGCGGAGATGAAGGCGCACCTCGAGGCGCTCAACGGTCTCGTGCCCGGGATGGGCATGCTCGAAGTCGGCCTCGACATCGGCGGGACCCCGGCTTCGGCCGACGTCGCGCTCTACTCGGAGTTCGCGGACGTCGACGCGTTGCATGCGTACCAGGTCCACCCGGACCACGTGGCTGAGGCCCTGTTCTGCGGCCAGCTGTGCGCGGAGCGGATCCTCATCGACTACGGGGTCTGACCGCACGGTCTCGGTCGGCTGCCGGCGCGCTTCGCTATCATCGAGGCATGCGAACCGATCCGATCGACATCCGAACACTGCTGTCCGCGGGCAACGTCGTGCTCGGCCCCATGGCCGGCATCACGGAGGCCCCCTTCCGCGCGATCTGCAAGCGCCTGGGCGCCGGCCTGACGTTCACCGAGATGGTCAGCGCCAAAGGCCTGCACTACAACCCCGACGGCGAGGTCTCCAAGGCGCTGCTGACGTTCGCGGCCGAGGAGACCCCCTGCGCCGTGCAGATCTTCGGGGCAGACCCGGCGATCATGGCTGCACAGGCGCGCGGCATCGTGGAGCGCTACGGCGCCGACGTCGCTTGCATCGACATCAACATGGGCTGTCCCGTGACCAAGGTCGTCTCCAAGGGGGAGGGCAGTGCGTTGATGCGCATCCCTGAGTTGGCCGCCGATCTCGTGCGCCGCGTCTCTGAGGAGTGCGGGGTCCCGGTGACGGCGAAGTTCCGCAAGGGCTGGAGCGACGACGAGGTCAACGCCGTCGAGTTCGCGAAGACGATGGAGCAAGCCGGGGCCGCCGCGATCACGGTGCACGGTCGCACCCGCGACCAGTTCTACCGCGGGAAGGCCGACTGGGGCGTCATCGCCGCGGTGAAGGCGGCCGTTTCCGTTCCGGTCATCGGGAGTGGTGACGTGTTCTGCGCGGCCGACGCGAAGGCGATGCTGGATCGGTGCGGCGTCGACGCGGTCATGGTGGCGCGCGGCGCACAGGGCAACCCGTGGATCTTCCGCGAGGCCCGGGCGCTGCTTGACCGGGGCGAGGTCCTGGCCCCTCCGACGGCCTTCGAGCGGATCGACATGGCGCGCGAGCACCTGGCCGCGCTGATCGCGTTCGCAGGTGAGCACGCCTTCACCCGTATGCGGAAGCACGTCGGCTGGTACATCACGGGGATGCCCGGGGCGACCACGGTCCGCAGGCGCGCCAACGAGGTGGGCAGCTACCGCGAGCTCGATGAGCTGCTGATCGGCTACCGGGATTGTCTCGAGCGGGGGGAAGACCCCGCTTGGCTGGAAGGTGCTTCGACATGACGGACCGCAAGGCGCTTTCGCGCGCATACAAGGAGAACCCGCCCGCGATGGGCGTCTATCGCGTTCGCGACACCGTGACCGGTGGCTACTACCTCGGGTCGGCCCTCAACGTGCCGGGCATCCTCAACCGCACCCGCTTCAGCCTCGAGATGGGCAACGACCGCTGTCACGAGTTGCAGCGCGCCTGGAACGAGCACGGTGAGGGTGCCTTCGTGTTCGAGGTGCTCGACACGCTGGACCCCTCCGATGATCCCGCCGCCGACAAGCTGGAAGAGGTGCGCGTGCTCGAGGAGATGTGGCGGACGCGGCTTGAGGTGAGTGACGGACCGGCCTGGACCGTCTGACGACCGCACCCGCGTCCGCGCTTGTTCTACAATGCGTATCCGCGCACCGCGACATCCGCGCTCTCGCGACGACATCCGATACGAGGAGACCTGCCCAATGGCGAAGCACACCGTGACCCTCATCCCCGGCGACGGCATCGGCCCCGAGCTCACGAGCGCCATGTGCCGCGTCGTCGAGGCCACCGGCGTCGACATCGCGTGGGAGGTCGCCGAAGCGGGTGCGGGTGTCGTTGAGAAGTACGGCACGCCGCTCCCCGAGCACGTGCTCGAGTCGATCCGCCGCAACAAGGTGGCGATCAAGGGGCCGATCACGACTCCTGTCGGTGGCGGCTTCCGCTCGGTCAACGTCGCGATCCGCAAGGAGCTCGACCTCTACGCGTGCGTGCGTCCCGCCTTCTCGATCGCCGGCAGCGGGGCGCGCTACGACGACATCGATCTCGTGATCGTCCGCGAGAACACCGAGGACCTCTACGCAGGCATCGAGTTCGAGCAGGGGAGCGCCGCGGCCGCCGACCTGATCGCCTTCGCTGCCGCTCGTGGCGCGGGCGTCATCAAGCCCGACTCCGGCATCTCGCTCAAGCCCATCTCGATCTCCGCGACGCAGCGGATCGTGCGCTACGCGTTCGACTACGCCATCGCCAACGGCCGCAAGAAGGTCACGGCCGTGCACAAGGCCAACATCCTCAAGTACTCGGACGGCCTGTTCCTCAGGGTCGCGCGCGAAGTGGCCGCCGAGTACGCCGACAGCGGCATCGTGTTCGAGGACTACATCATCGACGCGACCTGCATGCAGCTCGTCCTGCATCCCGAGTGGTGGGACGTCCTCGTCCTCCCGAACCTTTTCGGCGACATCGTGTCCGACCTCGCGGCGGGGCTGATCGGCGGCCTCGGCATCGCGCCGGGCGCGAACATCGGGACCGACTACGCGGTGTTCGAGCCGACCCACGGCTCCGCGCCCAAGTACGCGGGCAAGGACGTCGCCAACCCCACAGCGGAGATCCTGTCGGCCACGCTGATGCTGCGCCACCTGGGCGAGGCCGAGGCGGCCGACCGCATCCTGGCCGCGGTGCGGACCGTCATCGGCGCCGGCGAGAAGGTCACCTACGACATCAAGCGCTCGGTCACCGGCGGCACGGCCGGTTCGGTCGGGACGCAGGCCTACGCTGACGCGCTGATCGCCGAGCTCTAGACGTCGAGGGGCTCCGCTGTCTCGACCTCCGTGCGGTTGTGCCGCGGCGAGGGCCTCGTCTATACTCTCGAACCAATCGAACATGGCATCAGGCTATGACGGGGAGTAGTAGAGGCAAATCCCAGCACCAGAGAGCCGGGGACAGTGGGAACCCGGTGCGGGACGCTTCGAATCTGGCCCCTGAGCCATCCGGAAGAACGGGACTGGCCCGACTAGGCGGACGACCTTCGCCCGGGGTAGCGACAAGTACGCCGGATCGGTGTGGCACCGTTACCAGCCGCACGAGTGGGCGCTTCCTCCGAGGCCCGCTCCATCCACCGCGCATGCGGCGGGGGAGCGGATCGACGAGCAGCGCCAATCGGGGTGGTACCGCGGGAGGTATGTACTCTCGTCCCTGGCCGGGGACGGAGTCTGTCCTTTTCCGCGGTGTTTTCGTCTCAGGCGAGAGCGCCGTCCGCCGGTCGAACCCCTTTGGGAGCACACCGCTCCGCTCAAGTCCTCGACTCACCCTCGTGCGGTGGTGGCGCATCTGTCACACCCTGACGCCTACAGGCGAAGGGTTGTGGGATGGAACTGCGCAGCGACCGCATGAAGACCGGGCCTTCACAGGCCCCTCACCGCAGCCTGCTCAAGGCTGACGGCCTCACCGACGAGGAGATCTCGCGGCCGCTCATCGCCGTGGTCAACTCCGCCAACGAGGTCATCCCGGGTCACCTGGGCCTGCGCAACGTCGCCGACGCCGTGAAGGCGGGCATCCGGATGGCGGGCGGCACGCCGCTCGAGTTCTCAACCATCGGGATCTGCGACGGCATCGCGATGAACCATGCCGGCATGCGCTACTCGCTGGCCAGCCGCGAGGTGATCGCCGACTCGGTCGAGCTGGTCGTCCAGGCGCACGCTTTCGATGCCATGGTGCTGATCCCCAACTGCGACAAGGTCGTTCCCGGCATGCTCATGGCCGCGGCGCGCCTCGACATCCCGGCCATCGTCGTCTCCGGCGGGCCGATGCTCGCCGGACGCCACGGCGGCAAGGACGTCGACCTCGACACGGTGTTCACCGCCGTCGGGAAGCACGCTGCCGGGCAGATCACGGACGAGCAGCTGTGCGAGCTCGAGAACGACGCCTGCCCGACCTGCGGGTCGTGCGCCGGGCTGTTCACCGCGAACTCGATGAACTGCCTCACCGAGGCGATCGGCATGGGGTTGCCCGGCAACGGCACCATCCCCGCCGTCTACTCCGAGCGCCTCCGCCTCGCCAAGCACGCGGGCATGAAGATCATGGAGCTGCTCGAGAGGGGCATCACCGCCAGGCAGATCATGACGCCCGCCGCGGTCCGCAACGCCATGGCGCTGGACATGGCCTTCGGCGGCTCCTCGAACACCGTGCTGCACCTCACCGCGATCGCCCACGAGGCGGGCGCGGACATCACGCTCGATGACTGGGCGGCGGTCAGCGCGCGCACCCCGAACCTGGTGCGCATCTCGCCGGCGAGCGAGTACCACATGCAGGACCTGCACGCGGCGGGCGGAATCCCCGCGCTCATGGCCCAGCTGGCCGAGGTCGGCCTCGTCGACGGTGACGTCATGACGGTGACGGGACAGCCGCTCGCGGCCACGCTCGCGAAGGCGGTCGTGCGCGACGCCGGCGTCATCCACCCTGTCGCCTCGCCGTACGCCGCCGTCGGCGGCCTGCGCGTGATGCGCGGCAATCTCGCCCCCGACGGGGCGGTCGTGAAGCAGTCGGCGGTCTCGGCCCAGATGAGGCAGCACACCGGTCCCGCGCGTGTCTTCGAGTGCGAGGAGGACGCGGTCTCCGCCATCCTCGGCGGGCGGATCGTCGCCGGTGACGTGGTCGTCATCCGCTACGAGGGCCCGCGCGGCGGACCCGGGATGCGCGAGATGCTGACCCCTACGAGCGCCATCTCGGGCATGGGCCTGTCCACGAGTGTCGCGCTCATCACCGACGGTCGCTTCTCGGGCGCCACCAAGGGTCCGGCCATCGGGCACGTCTCTCCCGAGGCGGCCGTCGGCGGCACGATCGGGCTCGTGAACGAGGGCGACTCCATCGCCTTGGATATCGACGCCGGCACCCTGACGCTGCTGGTCGATGAGGCCGAACTCGCTGCGCGTCGCGCGGTGTGGAAAGCTCCCGCGCCCAACGTCACGACCGGCTACCTGGCCCGCTACGCGGCGCAGGTATCGAGCGCCGACAAGGGGGCGATCCTCTCGTGAACCGCATGATCACATACGAATCGGCGCGCACCGGCGCGCACGAGCACGCGAAGGAGGTGACGGCATGAAGATGAACGGGGGAAGCGCGCTGGTGAAGGCGCTCGAGGACGTCGGCGTCGAGGTGGTGTTCGGCTACCCGGGCGGCGTGGCGCTCCCCATCTTCGACGCCCTGTACGACTCGAAGACGTTGCGCAACGTGCTGCCCCGGCACGAGCAGGCCGCGGTGCACATGGCCGATGGCTACGCGCGCGTCACAGGCAAGGCCGCCGCGGTGATCGTCACGAGCGGCCCGGGAGCCACGAACACGATCACGGGCATCGCGAACGCCTACATGGACTCGATCCCGATGGTGGTGTTCACGGCGCAGGTCGCGACACCGGTGCTGGGCACCGATGCGTTCCAGGAGTCCGACATCACCGGCATCACGCTGCCGATCACCAAGCACAACTATCTGGTCAAGGACGCGAACGAGCTCGTGGACGTCATCGCCGAGGCCTTCCACATCGCCACGACCGGCCGTCCCGGCCCCGTGCTCATCGATGTCCCGGCCGACGTGAGCAAGCACGAGATCGAGTACAAGTGGCCGGAGAGCGTCAACCTGCCGGGCTACAAGCCGACCTACCGCGGACACGCGAAGCAGATCAAGCAGGCGGTCGCCCTGATCGCCAAGGCGCGCAAGCCGCTGCTCTACGCCGGCGGCGGCGTGCTGGGTTCCGGCGCCTGGAAGGAGCTCAAGGAACTCGCCGAGTTCATGCAACTGCCCGTGGTGGCGACGCTGATGGGCAAGGGCGCCTTCCCCGAGGACCATCACCTCTCGCTGGGCATGCCCGGCATGCACGGAGCCAAGTACGCGAACTACGCGATCACCGAGACGGACCTGCTCATCGCCGTGGGGGTGCGCTTCGACGACCGCGTCACGGGCAAGCTGGCCGCCTTCGCCAGCAAGGCCAAGGTCATCCACGTCGACATCGACCCGGCTGAGATCGGCAAGAACAAGGCGGTCGACGTGCCGATCGTGGGCGACGCGAAGAGCGTACTCACCGAGATGGTCGTGGAGCTGCGGAAGGCGAATGCCGAGCCGCGCACCGACGCCTGGCTCCGCGTCATCGACGACTGGCGCGCGCGCTTTCCGTTCCACTACCACGCGCACGAGGGCGTGGTCATGCCGCAGTACGTGGTCGAGCGCGTTCGCGAACTGAGCAAGGACCGCCCTACGGTCATCTGCACCGAGGTGGGGCAGAACCAGATGTGGGCCTGCCAGTACACGCAACTCCGCGAGCCGCGCACCTGGGTGAGTTCCGGCGGCCTGGGCACGATGGGATTCGGGCTCCCCGCGGCCATCGGCGCGCAGATCGGGCGCCCGGGCCACCTCGTGGTGGACATCGCGGGCGACGGTTCGATCCAGATGAACAGCCAGGAGATGGCGACCGCCGCGATCGAGAAGCTGCCGGTCAAGGTCGTGCTGCTCAACAACGGGTACCTCGGGATGGTCCGGCAGTGGCAGGAGCTCTTCTACGACCACCGCTACGCCTCGTCGACGCTCGCGCAGGACTGCCCCGACTACGTCAAGCTGGCCGACGCCTACGGGTGGCTCGGCCTGCGTGTCACGGACCCGGCCGACGTCGACGCGGCGCTGCTCAAGGCGTTCGACCACGACGGGCCCGCGATCATCGACTTCCGCGTCGCTCGCGAGGAGTGCGTCTACCCGATGGTCGCCCCCGGCGGCTCCATCGCCGAGATGCTCGGCGGCATAGCCGGCGGCCCGGTCTCGGAGATGCTCGACGGGGAACTACTCGAGGAGGTGTGGGAGTAGCCATGCAGAACAAGCACACACTCTCGGTGCTCGTCGAGAACAAGCCAGGCGTGCTCACCCGCGTGACCTCGCTGTTCGCGCGGCGCGGGTTCAACATCGACTCGCTCGCGGTGGGCGTCACCGAGGACCCGTCGCTGTCGCGCATCACGATCGTGGTCGGCGGCAACGACACCTCGCTCGAGCAGGTCGCGAAGCAGCTCCACAAGCTCATCAACGTTATCAAGATCCAGGACCTCGACCCCAAAGAGATGGTCGACCGCGAGCTGGTCCTCTACAAGGTCAACGCGCCGGCCGACCGTCGGCACGAGATCATCGAGATCGCCAACGTGTTCCGCACCAAGATCGTCGATGTCGGCAAGTCGACGCTGACCATCGAGGCGACGGGCGCGGGGGACAAACTCTCCGCGATGGAGGACCTCCTTCGCGTGTACGGCATCAAGGAGCTCGCACGCACGGGCAAGATCGCACTCTCCCGGGGGCTGCGGGACAGCTCCTGACGCTCGACGGAACACCACGCACGCGGCATCGCATCGACCGTGAACTGACGAAGGGAAGCGAACACAGACCATGGCACACATCTTCTACGAGAAGGACTGCGACCTCGAACTGCTGAAGGGCCGCAAGATCGCGGTCATCGGATTCGGCAGCCAGGGCCACGCGCACGCGCTCAACCTGCACGACTCGGGCTGCGACGTCCGCGTCGGCCTGCGCACCGGCTCCAAGAGCTGGGACAAGGTGAAGGAGGCCGGGCTGCGGGTCATGACCCCGCGCGAGGCCGCGCAGGAGGCCGACATCGTCATGATGCTCGTGCCGGACGAGACCGCCGCGCACATCTACTACTCCGAGATCCACGAGTCGATGACGGCGGGCAAGTGCCTGGCGTGGGCGCACGGCTTCAACATCCACTTCGACCAGGTCATACCGCCGGCGGACGTCGACGTGATCATGATCGCCCCGAAGGGCCCCGGCCACATGGTGCGCCGCGTGTTCACCGAGGGCTCCGGTGTTCCGAACGTCGTCGCCGTGTACCAGGACGCGACCGGGCAGGCCATGCAGCTCGCGCTCGCCTGGGCCGCAGGCATCGGCGGCGCGCGTGCCGGCGTGATCGAGACCACGTTCCAGGAGGAGACCGAGACCGACCTGTTCGGCGAGCAGGTCGTGCTGTGCGGCGGCGTCACCCACCTCGTCGAGGCCGCGTTCGACACGCTCGTCGAGGCCGGCTACCAGCCCGAGATCGCGTACTTCGAGACGTTCCACGAGCTGAAGCTCATCGTCGACCTGATGTACGAGGGCGGCATGGCGAAGATGCGCGACTCGATCTCCAACACCGCCGAGTACGGCGACTACTACACCGGTCCGAAGATCATCACCGACGACGTCAAGGACGCCATGGCCGAGCGCCTGTGGAACATCCAGTCCGGCGCCTTCGCCCGCGACTGGATCCTGGAGAACAAGGCCGGCCAGCCCCACTTCAAGGCCATGCGGCGCCTGCACGCCGAGTCCTACATCGAAGAGGTCGGTGGCGAACTGCGCGGCATGTTCAGCTGGCTGCGGAAAGAGTAGTCCGCACGTATCGAAGGTCCTGCACGACGCGTGTCGCAATTGCCGGTGATTGAACGAGTCCTTAAGGAGTGTCACCGATGCAGAAGAAGTACCTGATGACGCCGGGCCCGACCCCGGTGCCCTCGGAGGTCCTGCTCGCGCAGGCGCGTCCGATGATCCACCACCGCACGCCGGACTTCTCGGCGATGCTGATGGAGTGCGTGGACGGCCTGAAGTACGTGTTCCAGACCGCCAACGACGTGCTGATCCTCGCGTGCAGCGGGACCGGCGCGATGGAGTCGTCCTTCGCTAACCTCTTCTGCGCCGGCGACACGGTGATCGTGGCGCGCAACGGTAAGTTCGGCGACCGCATGGTGTCGCTGGCCAAGGTCTACGGCCTCGTGGTCGTCGACCTGGCCTACGAGTGGACCGAGGTCGTGCGCCCCGTCGACATCGCGAAGGCGCTCGAGGAGCACCCCGAGGCGCGCGGTGTGGTCGTCGTCCAGTCGGAGACCTCGACCGGTGTTCTCAACGACGTCGAGGCGATCGGCGCGATCGTGAAGGACTTCGACGACTGCGTGTTCATCGTCGACTCCATCACCGGCATCGGCGCCGTCCCGTGCCTGACCGACGAGTGGCACCTCGACGTGGTCATGACCGGCTCCCAGAAGGGCCTCATGCTGCCGCCGGGCCTCGCGGCGGTCACGGTCTCGCCGAAGGCGTGGAAGGCCTACGAGCGGTCGACCCTTCCCAAGTTCTACTTCGACTGGATGCGCTACAAGAAGAACCTCGAGAAGCAGACCACGCCGTTCACCCCGGCCGTGTCGCTTGTCGTGGGTCTGGTCGAGGCCATCAAGCTCATGCGGGAGGAGACGATCGAGGGTATCATCGACCGTCACTCGCGGCTGGCCGAGGCCACTCGCAAGGGCTGCGAGGCGCTGGGGATGAAGTTGTTCGCTCCCGAGGAGGGCCGCGGCAGCGCGGTCACGCCCGTGTGGGTGCCTGAGGGCATCGACGGCAAGAAGATCGTCTCGATCATGAAGAACAAGTACGGCGTCACGATCGCCGGCGGCCAGGACGACTACGTCGGGCGCATCTTCCGCGTCGGACACCTCGGCTACTTCGGCGACTTCGACATCATCACCACGCTCGCGGCGCTCGAGATGACGCTCGCCGAGCTCGGCTACGACTTCGAGCGCGGCGCAGGCATCAAGGCCGCCGAAGCCGTCTTCATGGGAGAGTGAGCACGAAGATGAAGGTACTCATCGCTGACAAGATCGCCGACAGCGGCATCGAGAAGCTGCGCGAGACGTACGAGGTCGACATCAAGACGGGGCTCTCCGAGGCCGAGCTCGTCGCGGCCATCGGCGACTACAACGCCCTGATCGTGCGCTCGGCGACGCGCGCCACGCGTCCCGTTATCGAGGCCGCGGACAACCTGAAGATCATCGGGCGCGCGGGCGTGGGCATCGACAACGTCGACGTCACCGCGGCGACCGAGCGCGGCATCATCGTGTGCAACGCACCGACCTCCAACGTGGTGTCGGCCGCCGAGCACACGTGGGCGCTGCTCATGGCGCAGGCGCGCATGATCCCGCAGGCCAACGCCTCGCTGAAGTCCGGCAAGTGGGAGCGCAGCAAGTTCACGGGCGCCGAGTTCTACGAGAAGACGCTCGCCATCATCGGCCTCGGCCGCATCGGGACGCTCATCGCCGAGCGCGCCCGCGCGTTCCAGATGCGTATCGTCGGCTACGACCCCTACATCTCCGAGGACCGAGCCGCCGCGCTCGGCGTGGAGCTGTTCCCGTCGGTCGACGCGCTGTTGCCGCAGGCGGACTTCCTCACCGTGCACCTGCCCAAGACCAAAGAGACGATCGGCATGTTCGGGCCTGAGCAGTTCGCGAAGATGAAGGACGGCGTGCGGCTGGTGAACACCGCCCGCGGCGGGATCTACCAGACCGACGCGCTCGTCGACGCGTTGCGCAGCGGCAAGGTCGCCAGCGCCGCGATCGACGTCTGGGAGATCGAACCGACCACCGAGTCGCCGCTCTTCGCCTTCGACAACGTGATCGTCACGCCGCATCTGGGCGCCTCGACCGAAGAGGCGCAGGATCGTGCGGGCGAGCAGATCGCCGACTTCGTCGCGGCCGGGCTGCGCGGCGAGATGGTCTCCACAGCCGTCAACGTCGCCCCGGTCCCGCCCGATGTCATGGACAAGGTCGGCCCGTACCTCAAGCTCGCCGAGCAGCAGGGCTCCATGGCCGCGCAGCTGGCTCCGTGCGGCGTCGACAAGGTCGAGATCGTGATGATCGGCGGGCTGGCCGACACCGACACGCGCATCCTGCGCACCGCGGTACTCAAGGGCATCCTCTCGGTCGCCACCGACGAGCCGATCAACTACGTGAACGCCGACTACCTCGCCAAGCAGCGCGGCATCGACGTCACGGAGTCGAAGCGGACCGCGACGCACGACTACGTCTCGATGATCGCCGTGAAGGCGGAGTGCGCGGGCAGGACCGTGGATATCGCGGCCGCGCTCATCGGCAAGAAGAACGAGCCGCGCATCGTCTCGATGTTCGGCTACGACCTCGACATGAAGCCCGAGCGCTACATGGCGTTCTTCCTGCACCCCGACCGTCCGGGCACGATCGGCAAGGTCGGCAGCATCCTCGGCGACGCGAACGTCAACATCGGATCGATGCAGGTCGGACGCGACGAGGCGGGTGGCACGGCCCTCATGGGAATCACCCTCGACACTCCTCTCGACGCGGCCACGCTCGCACGCATCAACGAGGAAGCCGGGATGCTCCACTCCTGGAGCGTCGAGCTCTAAGTAATCGGCCCGAGCAGGGAGCACCGAGATGGCGATCGACATCGTTCGCATATTCGACACGACGTTGCGCGACGGGGAGCAGTCCCCGGGCGCCAGCATGAACACCGCCGAGAAGCTCGAGATCGCCCGCCAGCTCGTGCGTCTGGGCGTCGACGTCATCGAGGCGGGATTCCCGATCTCGAGCCCCGGCGACTTCGAGTCGGTGCGCCGCATCGGCGCCGAGGTCGGCGACGCGGTCACCGTGTGCGCGCTGTCGCGCGCCGTGCCCGCGGACATCGAGGCCGCAGCGGATGCGCTCTCCACCGCGAAGCGTCCGCGCATCCACACCGGCATCGGCGTGAGCCCATCGCACCTGCGCGACAAGCTGCGGATCGACGAGGCCACGGCGCTCGAGCGCGCGGTCGCGGCCGTGAAGCTCGCGCGCCGGTTCGTCGAGGACGTGGAGTTCTACGCCGAGGACGCCGGGCGCGCCGAGCCGGTCTTCCTCTACCGCATGATCGAGGCTGCCATCGGCGCCGGCGCGACCGTGGTCAACATCCCGGACACCACCGGCTACACGTATCCGGAGGAGTTCGGTGCGCTTATCGCGGGGCTGTTCGGCAACGTCGAGGGCATCGAGAACGTCACGGTGGCGGTGCACTGCCACAACGACCTGGGCATGGCCACGTCCAACGCGCTCGCCGGCGTGAAGGCCGGCGCGCGCCAGGTGGAGTGCACCATCAACGGTATCGGCGAGCGCGCGGGCAACACGGCCCTCGAAGAGGTTGTCATGGCGCTGCGCCAGCGTTCGGCCTACTTCGGATGCGACACGGCCATCGATGCGCGCGGGATCACGCGCGCATCGCGCCTCGTCTCCAAGATCACCGGCATCCCGGTGCAGCCCAACAAGGCGATCGTGGGCGCCAACGCGTTCGCGCACTCCTCGGGCATCCACCAGGACGGCGTTCTCAAGGAGCGGAGCACGTACGAGATCATCGACCCGGCGGACGTCGGGGTCGGCGGCAGCTCGATCATCCTGTCGGCCCGCAGCGGCCGCCACGCGCTCAAGCACCGCCTCGGCGAGCTCGACATCACCTTGAGCGACGCCGAGTTCGACCAGGTCTACCAGCAGTTCCTCGCGCTGGCGGACAAGAAGAAGGAGGTCTTCGACGAGGACCTCGAGGCCCTTGTCTCCGACTCGGAGCGCTCGGCCGAGGAGGTCTACCACCTGCAGCAGGTGCACGTGACCTGTGGCGAACCCGGTATCCCGACCGCCACCGTCGAGCTGGTCACGGCCGACGGCGAGCACGTCATCGACGCGTCGCACGGCGACGGCCCCGTCGACGCGGTGTGCAACGCCATCAACCGCATCGTCGGCGTGCCGGTCGAGATGATCGAGTTCACCGTGCAGTCGGTGACCAAGGGTCTCGACGCGCTGGGGGAGGTCGCGTTCCGCGTGCGCAGCGAGGACGGCCGCGTCTTCACGGGACGTGGCGCACACTCGGATATCATCGTGGCCTCGGCCAAGGCGTACACCAACGCCCTCAACCGCCTGCTCACCAGCGTCAAGCCCAAGGTCAGCGAAGAGTGACGAAAGGATCTGTGCGATGCCGCGTCCCATGACGATCACCGAGAAGCTGCTGGCCGCCCACGCGGGCCTGGACGAGGTCGTCCCGGGCCAGCTCATCGAGTGCGACCTCGACCTGGTGCTCGCCAACGACGTGACCGCGCCGATCGCCATCCGCGAATTCCGCAAGATCGGCGTCGATGCCGTGTGGGATGCAGATAAGATCGCGCTGGTCCCGGACCACTACACGCCGAACAAGGACATCAAGTCGGCCGAACAGGCGAAGATCATGCGCGACTTCGCGCACGAGTTCGGCATCTCGCACTACTACGAGATCGGCTGCATGGGCGTGGAGCACGCGCTGCTGCCCGAGCAGGGAGTGGTGGGTCCGGGAGACGTCATCATCGGCGCCGACTCGCACACCTGCACCTACGGCGCGCTCGGCGCGTTCGCGACCGGGGTCGGCTCAACCGACGCCGCCGCGGGTATGGCCACCGGCACCGCGTGGTTCAAGGTCCCGTCGTCGATCAAGTTTGAGATCACCGGCGAACTGCGGCCCTGGGTGGGCGGCAAGGACATCATCCTGCACATCATCGGGATGATCGGGGTCGACGGGGCCCTGTATCAGTCGATGGAGTTCTGTGGCGACACGATCGAACGCCTCGGCATGGACGACCGCTTCACCATCTGCAACATGGCCATCGAGGCCGGCGGCAAGAGCGGCATCATCGCGTTCGACGAGACGACCCGCGCCTACGTCGACGGTCGCGCCGAGCGTCCCTGGACTGTCTACGCCTCCGACCCGGATGCCGAGTACGCTCAGGTCATCCGAATCGATGCGTCCACGATCGAGCCGACCGTGGCGTTCCCGCACCTGCCGAGCAACACCCGCCCGGTGCGCGAGGCGGGTCACATCGACGTCGACCAGGTGGTCATCGGGTCGTGCACGAACGGGCGCATCGAGGACCTGCGCATCGCCGCGGGGATCCTGAAGGGCCGTCGCGTGGATCCGCGCGTACGCCTGATCGTCATCCCGGCCACGCAGGCCATCTGGAAGCAGGCGATGCACGAGGGTCTGTTCGACGTCTTCGTGGATGCCGGCGGCGCCGTCTCGACCCCGACCTGCGGCCCGTGCCTCGGGGGCCACATGGGCATCCTGGCCGCGGGGGAGCGTGCTCTGGCGACCACCAACCGCAACTTCGTCGGGCGCATGGGCGACCCGACCTCCGAGGTGTACCTCGCATCTCCCGCCGTCGCGGCCGCGACGGCCGTGGCGGGCCACATCGCACTGCCTGAAGACCTGGACTAGGGAGACAACCGATGCGCTTCGAAGGCACAGCACACCGCTACGGGCGTGACGTCGACACCGACGTCATCATCCCGGCGCGCTACCTCAACACCTCCGACCCGGCGGAACTCGCGAAGCACTGCATGGAGGACATCGACGCCGGGTTCGTCGGCAAGGTCGCCCCGGGTGACATCCTGGTCGCGGACGAGAACTTCGGCTGCGGCTCGAGCCGCGAGCACGCGCCGATCGCGATCAAGGTCGCGGGTATCGACGTGGTCATCGCGAAGAGCTTCGCGCGCATCTTCTACCGCAACGCCATCAACACGGGCCTGCCCATCATGGAGGCGCCGGAGGCCGTGGACGGGATCAGCGACGGCGACCGCGTGGCCGTGGACGCCGACGCCGGCACGATCACCAACCTCACGACGGGGGAGGTCTTCACGGCGCAGCCGTTCCCGCCGTTCGTGAAGGCGATCATCGAGCGCGGCGGCCTGATCGAATCCGTGAAGGACAAGGTGGGGAAGTGACCCGCTCCGTCCGTATCTGCCTGCTGCCGGGCGACGGCATCGGCCCCGAGATCACGCGTCAGGCCGTGAAGGCGCTCGGTGCGATCGGCGCGCGGTGGGACGTCACCTTCGACTTCCACGAGGCGCTGCTCGGCGGCGTCGCCATCGATGAGACCGGTTCGCCGCTACCACTCGAGACGCTCGCTGAGGCGCACGCCGCCGACGCCGTGCTGCTCGCGGCCATCGGCGGCCCGAAGTGGGACACCACCGACCCCGCCAAGCCGCGTCCCGAGCAGGGCCTGCTCGGCATCCGCAAGGAGCTCGGTCTCTACGCCAACCTGCGGCCGGTGTGCATCTTCGCACCGCTCGCGTCCGCGTCGTCGCTCAAGCCTGAGGCGCTCGAGGGCGTCGACATGCTCATCGTCCGCGAGCTCACCGGCGGCCTCTACTTCGGCGAGCGGGGCCGCGAGACGGACGTCGATGGCGCCGCGACCGGCGGGGGAGCGGGCAGGCGCGCCTACGACACGATGGAGTACCGCGAGTACGAGATCGAGCGCATCGCCCGCACGGCGTTCGATGCCGCGCGCGGACGCAGTGGCAAGCTCCACTCGGTCGACAAGGCCAACGTGCTCGAGTCGTCGCGCCTGTGGCGCGAGGTAGTGCACGAAGTGGCCCGCGACTACCCCGACGTCGAACTCATCGACCAGCTCGTCGACAACACAGCGATGCAGCTCGTCAGGCGCCCCGCGCAGTTCGATGTGATGGTGACCGAGAACATGTTCGGCGACATCCTCTCCGACGAGGCGTCGATGCTCACCGGTTCGCTCGGGATGCTGGCGTCGGCGTCGCTCGGCGACGGTACCGCCCTCTACGAGCCCAGCCACGGGTCGGCGCCGGACATCGCTGGACTGGGGGTCGCGAACCCTCTAGCGATGCTGCTGTCCGTCGAGATGATGCTTCGCCACTCGCTCGGCATGCCGGAGGCCGCTGACGCGTTCTCCGCGGCCATCGCGCGGACGCTCGACGACGGATACCGCACCCGCGACATCGCGGACGACGCAACGGACGCGTCCATGCTCGTCGGCACGGCGGAGATGGGCGACCTGGTGGTCGCGCGGCTCTAGAAACGCACGGGCACGCACGCGGGCGCGCATACGCGCACGCGAGACGAAGGAAGGGGTCATCAGATGGCTGCTCTGCCCAAGGTGGACAAGATCTGGATGGACGGCGCGCTCGTTGATTGGGACAACGCGCAGGTCCACGTCCTGACGCACGCGCTGCACTACGGTTCGGGCGTGTTCGAGGGAATCCGCTGCTACGAGACCCCCGACGGCCCCGCCGTGTTCCGCCTCACCGAGCACATGGAGCGGCTCGCGCGTTCCGCGAAGATGATGCGCATGCCGCTGCCGTACACGGTCGAGGAGCTCGTCGCCGCGACACTGGAACTCATCGCCGCCAACAAGCTGCCGGCGTGCTACATCCGGCCGCTCGTCTACCGCGGCTACGGTGTCATGGGCCTCGACCCGCTGCCCGCGCCGGTGAGCGTGGTCATCGCCGTCTGGCCTTGGGACACGTATCTCGGCGAGGACGCGCTCAAGAACGGTGTCGACGCCGGTATCTCGTCGTGGCGCCAGCGCGGCGTCAACGCGTCGCCCCCGCAGATCAAGTCGACGGGCAACTACATCAACTCGTCGTTCGCCCGCATGGAGGCCAACGACCATGGCTACGCCGAGGCGATCCTGCTCAACGAGGCCGGCATGGTGTGCGAGGGCACGGGCGAGAATATCTTCGTCGTGCGCGACGAGATCATCGTCACCCCGCCGGTGTCCGATGGTGTTCTCGAGGGCATCACGCGCGACTCGGTCATCGCCATCGCCCAGGACCTCGGCTTCGACATCATCGAGGCGTCGATGACGCGTTCGGACCTCTACATCGCCGACGAGATCTTCTTCACGGGGTCGGCCGCCGAGATCGTCCCGGTGCGCACGGTCGATCACCGCGAGATCGGGAAGCCCGGCCCCATCACCCTGGCGATCCAGGAGGCGTACTTCAACATCGTGCGCGGCCGCGACGCCGAGTACGACTACTGGCTCGAGCGCGTGTAGCGTCCGGCCTTCATTGCTTCATGCCGAAGGGCGCCCCGCGGGGCGCCCTTCTTGAGTCCTTCATGCGGGTCCGGTTCTCAGGCGTCCGCGCGTCCGGCGTACACGACCGTTGCCACACACCCTGTGACGAACACCAACGCCATGAGCGCCCACGATCCCGCGACGAGCGTCGGCATCGGCACCGACGGGAAGAGCGCCACCCCGGTGACCGACAGCTGCATCGACCACGGGAACCAGCGCCCCCATCCGGCCTCGGCCAGCCCCAGTCCGATCGCCGCCGTGAGCGACGCGTAGACCATCGGGGCGAGGTAGCCCCTCCCGACCATCGCGACCAACGCCACCCATGGGAGGGGGGCGTAGATCAGGACCGCCACTTCAAGGGCCAGCAGCGAGACCCTGATCGCTTCCGCCCACGATGCACCCTGCGCACCCACAAGCGTCGCGTACCCCGCCTGGGCGAACACGGAGAGTGCGGTAAGGCCGAGCACCCAGGCGGCGAGGACGAGCATCTTGGCCACCAGGAAGCACTCGCGCCTGATCGGCAGCGTGAACATCTGCTCCTCGGTGCCCTCGTTGTGTTCGCGTCCGAACAGGTAGCTCGCGACCAGGCCGAACAACACCGTCCCGTACCAGCTGGCGATGAGCTGCGGGCCGGCGAGCATGAAGTCGGCCCACCTCGCGTCGGCCGCCCCTCGGTCGATGAGCCGGAAGGTCGAGACCGTTATGCACGGCGCCACGAGCACGACGAGCGCGGTCCACACGGGCATCATCGAGCCCTTCAACTTCATCGCCTCGGCTCGCAGCGCACGCAGCATCGCCGTCGCCTATCCCGTGCTGTCGGCGTGGTCGATCTGCCACATCAGCGCCGCGACGCCGACTGCAAACACGCCCGCCGCCACGGCCCACGAGCCTGCGACCACGGGCGACGGCGACACCGGGTACCACGACGCGCCCACCAGATGCAGCGGCATGTTCCACGGGAAGAACCGCGATGCCGACGTCTGGACGAGCGCGTTGCCGACCATCATGACGCCCAGCGAGTAGAGCATCGGCTGGAGATAGCCCCTGCCGCGAACAGCGAACCAGGCGACCAGGGGGAGCGTGAGATAGAGCGGCGCGATCGCCGTCATGGTCTCGCCGAGGCTCGTGAGCACGGCGGCCCACGTGAAGCCGCTGACACCGAGAGCGGCGGTCGCCACCGAGGTGAGCAACACCGACAGCAGTCCGAGGGCGAACACCCAGACGGCCAGCACGAGCAGCTTCGCCACGACCACGTACTCCCGACGGATGGGCAGGGTGAGCATCGTTTTCGCGGCGCCTTCTTTGAACTCACGCCCGAAGAGATAGGCGGTCACGAGGCCGAAGGTCAGGATCCCCCAGCTGCCGGACATCCCCTGCACGCCGATGCGCAGATAGTTCGTCCAACTCGGCTGGTACATCCCGGCCGCGACCGCCTGCGCGAACACGCCGCCGCTCTTGGCCATCTCCGCCTGGATCTTCGGATCGCCCAGCACCGGAAGGACCGCAAGACCCAGGCCCGCCGCCACGAGCACGATGAGGCCCGACCACAGGGGCATCCGGGAGCGCTTGAGTTTGAAGAACTCCGCGGCGATCATCCGCATCATCGCAGCCACCCCCGCTTGCCAATGCGCTTGGCCGGTGTCGCTTCCTCGTCCATCCCGCCGGTGAGCCTCACGAAGTGGTCCTCCAGGTTCTCCTCGGACACGTGGGAACCGGTGACTTCGACACCCGCTTCTATGAGCGCGCGGTTCAGTTCGCCCGCGCGATCGAGTCCGTCGTAGACGCGAAGACCACCCTCCTCGCGAACGGCGTACTCCTTCACGCCGCACTTCTCCTCGAGAACCCAAGCCGCGCGCTTGGCGTCGGAAACGCTCAGCTCGAGGAACGCGCGGTTGGTCGCCCGCAGCTCGTCGAGGCCGATCTCCTCCAGGAGCCGGCCTTCGTGGATGATCCCGATGCGCGTGGCGAGCTGCTGCACTTCGGACAGGATGTGGCTGGACAGGAAGATCGTGATGCCGCGCTCCTCCGCCAACTGCTTGAGGATGGTGCGGATCTGCACGATACCCACAGGGTCGAGGCCGTTCGTGGGCTCGTCGAGGATGAGGATCTCGGGCTTGTGGATGAGTGCCCGGGCCAGTCCGAGCCGCTGCTTGTTGCCCGCGGAGAGCGTGGCCGCCTTGCGCGGCAGGTACTCGACGAGGTCGCACATCTCGACGACCTCGTCGACCCAGCCGCTCCGGCGCAGTCCGAGCAGGTCGCGCTGCATCTCGATGTTCTCGCGGACTGTGAGGTTCCCGTAGAACCCTGGTGTCTCCACCATCGAGCCGATCCGCTCGAACGCGCGTACCGCGTTGGGCTGCATGCGTTGGCCCAGGATCTCGACGTAGCCGTCGGTCGGGCGCACCAGCGCCAACATCATCCTGATCGTCGTCGACTTGCCCGCGCCGTTGCGTCCCAAGAAGCTGTACACCTCGCCCCGCCTCACCGTGAGGTCGAGGTCCTCCACCGCGTGAACGTCCTTGAAGTGCTTGGTGAGTCCGACCGTGCGTATGACGGCCTCTGCCGTACCCGTGCCCCCCATGGCGGTCACCTTCCCTTCGTGACCGATGATGGGTGAGCGGGCTGACGGACGTGTTCCACGGTGCTTACGTTTCGCTGAACTCGTGGCGCGGCATCGCGAGCGTGAAGGTGACCGTCCCGTCGGGGTCGTTGGCGGCGGTGACAGAGCCGCCCATCTGCTCCGCCAGCTCGCGGGCGATCGCGAGGCCGAGGCCCGTGCCTCCCGAAGGACCCGCTACCCCGCGCCGGAACAGTCGCTCCGCATCCTCGGGGAGGCGTGCGCCGTCGTTGCTCACCTGCACCAGGGACTCGCCTCGGTCGGACGCCATGGCTACGCCGAACGTCGTCATGCCGGCGCCATGGTGGACGCTGTTCGACACCAGGTTGGTGAGGATGCGCGCGAGTGCCGACTGGTCGGCATCCACCATGCACCGTTCGTCCGGGATGCGAACATCCACGTGCACGCCCGCGCCTGCGAGCTGCGGTTCGAACCCGAGGACCGAGCGGCGCACGGCTTCCGCGAGGTCGATGGGTCCGCGTGCCAGCTCGAGGTCTCCGGCGTCGATGCGCGCCGCATAGAAGAGGTCGTCGGTGAGTTGCGCGAGCGCCTCGGCCTTGGCGGCTATCACGGCCAGGTAGCGCTCGGGTTCGTCTCCCAGCCCTCGCTGCAGCGCGTCCGTGTAGCCGGCGATCGAGGTGATCGGGGTGCGCAGGTCGTGTGAGATGTCGGCGAGCAGCTGGCGCTGGGCGGCGTCGCGCGCAGCTGCCGCCTCGCGCTCCTGCTGGACGGCGTCGGCCAGCGCGTTGAGCGTCTCGGCCGCCTCCGCGGCCTGATCGTCACCCGGAAGCATGATCCTGTGGGCGAGGTTGCCTCGCG
>Ga0209540_10000698_pt1 | contig 28920 bp, 28 predicted proteins | sample BarGraIncu01121A_FD_184501 | JGI IMG/M metagenome (GOLD analysis project Ga0209540, IMG submission 184501) | Arctic peat soil microbial communities from Barrow, Alaska - Barrow Graham LP Incubations 011-21A (SPAdes) (version 2) | ecosystem: Environmental > Terrestrial > Soil > Wetlands > Peat... | reverse complement strand
TACATCTTAGCAACATCTATATTGTTTTGATGCTTTATATGTTTATCTATCCCCTAAAAAATACGTCTTAGCAACTTGTTTTTCGGGGATAGATTCAACTTATACAAGGGGGTTCGATTCATCCACTGGACAAGTCCGGTGGTATTTTCTACCCCTCTACCCCACGTTATAAAGTTAGAAACCTCAAATGGTTGTAGGGAATAATATTATGAACAAGAAAATATTAGTAATATTGTTAATAACAATAGTGGCCTTGATAGGAATTCCGCAGGTTCATGCAAATAAAAATATTTTTAATAATTTTACAAAATTATATAATGTGCCAAATGTTTCGGATTCAAAACTGAATACATGCAAAACATGTATGGCATCTACAGCCCCAAAACGCAACATGGAACAAATATGGTTTGGATCTGAGAAGCAATTCTGCATTTGATCGTAATAATCCAATTCAAGCCATGAAAAATATTTAGCCTTTAGACTCTGATGGGGATAAATTCATACATTGATGAAATCCATAATTCTACTTTACCAGGCAATGAAAGTGATTTCCCGTCAATATCAACGATATCAGTAACAGCATCTGTGACCAATACACCTGCTCAAACTCCAATAATAACCCCAACATCAACTTTAGCCGGAACTGAGCCAAAACCAGCTTATACAATTATGAATGTTTTTTCAACAGTTATTGTGTTTGCGATTTTATATGTATTCGCTGCCAGAAAGAGAAGAGATTAAAGAGAATATCCATATTCTTTTTGGTAAAGCAGATATAGTTTAAAAAAGCCGCATGGAATCAGGAAGTCAATGGAACAATTAATGCTCATGAATAAATATATATACTCATAACCCTAATCTATTAATTGAGATAGGGGAGTTAAAATAAGATTTTTCAAAAATTTAAGCCACGTTATTAACCCCCCTCTTTTTCTCATAAAAAAAAATACGATGTTTCTGTTTCCCCAGTTCCTTCAATCTTTGCCTGTGCCTCATCAACCGTTTCTTTTTGCCCCTGATGTCACAGATAACCATTTATGATATAAAGCCTCATATTCATGCATATGATATCCACAAAAGTGCTCTTTGGAGAATCACTACAAATATTTCCTGAAGTTAAAGTCTTTGGATCAGCAGCAGCATGGATTGGATGGATGCCCACGGATTTTTGATCTGTTTTCCGTAACCTTCAACTTTAAAAAATATGTAGAAAATTATATACACCTTGAAAAGTAAATTTAGAAGGTTTGCTGCATAATGTTAAAACAATAGAGTTAAAAAAAATCTATTATGAGAATATATATCGCATACAACGGCAAATTCGCAGAACGCGTAATTGGGAACCTGTTAAATTACAGGAATTTCTGTATTTCCTGTGATAAATTATGTATCTTTTGCCGGGATGATAAATCGCTTAATTTTGCAAATAATATTACTGGCATATATGCCCAACCATCAGACCTGCCAGTGTATATTGAAGACCCGGAGAAATACTTACCGTCCAGCCTGCCGGAAAGCGATGTATTGTTAGCCATAAACCTGCATCCTGATATTATAGCCGAATTTCCAGCTCTTGCAAAAAAAGCAGGTACGCGATTGATCATAGCTCCCATTGAAGAACCCAATTGGCTGTCTGCGGGATTAGGGAACCAGATCAAAGAGAAATGCGAAAAAGCTGGCATTGTATTTGCATCTCCAAAACCATTCTGTTCTCTTAAAAAAGGCGAAGATCCATTCATAGACAAATTTATTGACACATTTAAGATCGGCTTCCCCAGATTCAAGATCGGTATCCAGCACAACAAAATTGTAACGGTACAAATATTCACGAGCCAGCCGTGCGGATGTGCTTATTATGTAGCACAAAAACTTAAGAATGTTTCTCTTGATAGTAAACTGGATGAGATCATATCAAACGCACATCATGCCTATCCCTGCACCGCGAGTATGGATAGAGATGCCGAACTTAAAGATACCATACTTCATAAGGCTGGATATATTATCAGGGAAGCGGTTCATGAGGCTTTCAAGAATAATGGATAGAAGATCGATTTATTCAATAATATTAATATATCTAGCATAAAGTATTTGTTTACAAAAAATTATAATTTATAAGGAATGACACATGCAAAATAAAAAGTATGTAACAATTAAAAAAAGATCCGGAAAGTCTGGTCTTCCTCCTGGAACTCTTCTTCACATAGGCGATAAGAAAATGGAGACGACGAGGATTACATTAATGGACTATGATGAGTCACATTTTCTTGAAAAAGAAGTAAAACTGGTCGAAGAAGCTTTTCCATTCAAGGACAAACCAACGGTCACATGGATAAATATTGAAGGTATCCATGAAATAGAAATAGTTGAAAAGATCGGCCAATATTTTGGTGTACATCCTCTCATACTTGAAGATATTTTAAACACGGAAAAGCGTCCAAAAATGGAAGATTTTGAAAATTATATATATGTAACATTAAAAATGCTTAAACAAATAGACAATAGTGATAAAATATTGTCCGAACAGGTCAGTTTGATCATAGGTACAAATTTCGTTATTTCGCTTATGGAGAGTAAAGTTGATATTTTTGATCCCATAAAAGAACGGATCAGAAGTGGGAAAGGCCATATAAGGAAGATGGGATCTGATTATCTTGCTTACAGTTTAATAGATGCGATCGTGGACAATTATTTCGTAATAATGGAAAAATTCGGGGAGAAAATCGAAGTCATGGAAGAAGAGCTTGTGAAAAATCCAACAACAGGAACTTTGAAATCACTACATGATACCCAGAGGGAATTGATGATATTGCGAAAGTCAATCTGGCCATTAAGGGAGGTAGTCAACAATATGTTACGGGGAGATTCAACTCTTATTCATAAATCCACTCTTATTTATTTGAGAGATGTCTATGATCACACTATCGAGATCATTGATATGATCGAGGGGTTAAGGGATATGGTTTCAAGAATGTTTGATATGTATCTTTCTAGTATCAGCAATAAATTGAATGAAATAATGAAGGTTTTGACCATTATTGCAACGATATTTATTCCCTTGACTTTTATAGCGGGTGTTTATGGAATGAATTTTGAATATATGCCTGAACTAAAATGGCGCTGGGGTTATCCTGGTATCTGGGCCATTATGGTCTTTATAGGTATTTACATGCTGAATTATTTCAGGAAAAAACAATGGATCTAAGGGTGTTGAGCCTGTAAAATTTCAGGAATATCCGGATGTTTATTTTTTTGGCAAATCCAAAATATATCAACCTATCTGGAAACACCTCATTGAGATCGAACCATTTTGAAATCCTTCATATGTGAATTTTAGTGTTTCATCCTTCCCCTGCAATGCGATCGCATAGATCATCGGTAAATAATGGTCAAGCGTTGGCACTGCCAGGGAAGCATATTTGCCCATTTCTTTAAAATTGACAAGCTCTTTATGATTTTGGTTAATTAAATTAAATTTTATGAACTCATCAAATTCAATAGCCCATTCATAGGGTTGTGCATCAATATTTTGAAAATCGATCAATCCTAGATTGTGCACTATATTTCCACTCCCAATTATCAAAACCCCCCGTGTCCTTAGATCAGCAAGCCCAGAGGCAATATCATAATGATATTGCAATGGTTTTGGATTCCGCTCATTAAATGAATAATCAAGGCTCATTTCAAATACAGGAATATCCGCATCAGGATACATATGTCGAAGTACTGCCCATGAAGCATGGTCTAATCCCCAATCATAATTGCATTTGACCTGTGTTTTTTTCACCGTTTCTGTCACATACCTGGCATAATCCGGTGAACCCGGACTTGGGTATTTCATTTCATATAATTCACGCGGAAATCCGTAAAAATCATAGATCATCTCCGGTTTATCCATGCAGGAAACATATGTCCCTCCCGTAAGCCAGTGTGCTGATATGACAAGTATCGCCTCTGGCTCTGGTAAATTCTTTCCGAGTTTTTCCAGGGATCTGGTAAAGTTATTTTTCAGTATCAGGTTCATAGGTGAACCATGACCTATAAATAAAACTGGCATTTTCACCGTCTCCTTCTTTTCTGAAATGCCTCTTTCCATTTTCATAAGCTTAATTATCCATAGGCCAGATAATATTTAAATCCCTCGTTTGGATAAAAAAGAATCCTGAATGGAAATGAAATGCATTTCATATCTGACTAAAGGAATAAGTCATCATTTTCCGATCAAGTCTCTTATCCTCAGGCGCATCTTCCACGTCAAAGTGCACAATCCCATATTCGTCATTCATCTTCGAAATTATGGTTTCAACGTCTGAACCCGCCATCAATTCAATGATCAGCGCTATCACCGGCGAGATCTTCCTGTAATCGCAGAACCATTTATGAGGGTTAAGGTCCACGCTCCCGCCCACATAATCACGAAAAACGTCCCTGTAATACATCTCGCTTTTACAGCAATCAAGATAGAATAACTGATATGGTTTACGATCAGGATGATCAAACCTTTCCTTTAAAGCATCTGTGAAGTAATTCACATCATCGCTCAAACTCAGGTGCCTTCCATATCCTGCATGGGTTTTCAGGTATATGAGATCCTCATGAGCAAGAGCATCGCGCCAGAGTTCCTGCAGGTTCTTGCCGTAATTGCGACCATGCACAAGACGAAGTCGCGCTTTTATTTTTGCACCTTGAAAATTAAAATCTCTTGCATATTCCTCGATCCCGCGTTTACTATTCGTCATATGCATGCCGGTAAGTCTCAGCCTTCGTCGGGCTTCCATGAATACCCCATAATCAAAGGTTTTACCAAGGGGATCAGGTCCGATAATCAGTGTCCCGTTAAACGTTCCTTCATCGAATAGCAGGTCATATCGGGGGGCAGTTCGGGTTTGTGGGGGCATGAATCAGGTGTATGTTTTTCTGGAATCATATTTAAGACTTATGCGAAACTATTTATATTGTTTGTATACATACGAACATATAGGAATAAGATTAAAAAACGAGGTGTTAAAAAATGAAAAACGGAAAAATGATACTGTTTGCAGGACTGGCTGGATTGGTCGTTGGTTTTTACATTTCGGTCACGACGACTTTATTGGTCTTATTGCTCGGGCTTCTCTTTGTGCCACCTGTAGCAGCCATAGTGTCAACGATATATGAAGGAATATCTGCCCTTTTGAAAGAATATATCAAGTCAAGAAAAGAATATTTTGTGGTATATCCTGCTGTTAGCTAGAGCTAATTTGCAGCCACTGAAATATTCATTAAAAAAATGTTAGACAGACTTTATTTTTTAGAAGTCCGTCAAATTTTATATCCTGTTGTTTATAATCGCTATGCAGCGAAGATATATTAAAGTTTCTCAATTACTACCGTAAGGTCATATTGTTCGGAAGAAAATTATGAAGATTAAAGAATATAATCATGAAATCAGAAAACCTAATGTATATTAAGACTGAAGTCAAGATTAGTAGGAGAATTTTAGCCAAAAATTAGACACAACCAAATATTTATGAATATACTCGCAATTTCACGAACCGGACTTATTGATCTTTATATTGGAGGCAATTCATGAGACTGCTCATAGTTTCAAATCGACTCCCTTTCACTATTGTTGAAAAAGAAGATACGTTCAGATTTCAGGAAAGCGTAGGCGGCATGGTGTCAGGTCTTTCAGCATATATTGATTCAATGAAAACCTCTTCATTTGTAGAGTCAGAATATATTTGGATTGGATGGCCGGGGATAACAGTTGAAGATATAAAACAGCAAGAACAATTAAAATCAAAAGCGCTTTCTGATTTTCATGCACACCCCATTTTTCTTTCCAAGAAAACAATGGATAAATTCTACTATGGATTCTGCAACAAAACCATCTGGCCGCTATTTCACTATTTTCCGTCCTATACTGTATATGATCAGGACTCATGGAGATATTACAAGCATGTAAACGAAAAATTCTGCGAAGCTATCATCGAGATAATAAAACCGGGCGATATAGTCTGGATCCATGATTATCATCTCATGCTTCTTCCTGCGCTCCTGAAAAAAAAGTTTCCTGATAATCCTGTTGGATTTTTTCTCCACATTCCTTTTCCTTCATTTGAAATTTTTAGGTTGCTGCCCAAAAAGTGGCAGATAGATTTACTGGAAGGTTTACTGGGAGCTGACCTTGTCGGATTCCATACGCATGAATATACTCAATATTTCCTCAGATGTGTTCTGCGCATAATGGGTTATGAGAACAATATGGGCAAGATTATAACTCAGAAGAAGATCGTAAAAGCTGACACATTTCCCATGGGTATTGATTTCCAGAAATTCCATGATCATACAAACAGTGCGCAAGTTCAGAAAGAGGAAGAAAAATTTGACAGGACGCTTTCAAACTACAGAATAATTCTTTCTATCGACAGATTGGACTATACTAAAGGTCTTGTCAACCGACTTCTTAGCTATGAAATCTTCCTTGAGAGATATAAACAATGGCATAAAAAATTAATACTTTTATTAATAGTTGTTCCTTCCAGAATAGGAGTAGAACACTATCAGCAAAATAAAAAAGAAATAGATGAACTTGTTGGCAGAATAAATGGAAAGTTTGGCAGCATCGACTGGACGCCAATATCCTACCAGTACAAGTTCCTGCCATTCAGTTCTCTTGTGGCCCTTTATAAAAGAAGCGACATTGCATTGATTACGCCTCTAAGAGATGGTATGAATCTCGTTTCAAAAGAGTATATTGCAGCAAGAACCGAAAAAACAGGTGTTCTCATACTCAGCGAAATGGCGGGAGCTTCCAAAGAACTCGGAGAAGCCATCATCATAAATCCCAATAATACAGAAGAAATTACTGAAGCATTGAAAGAGGCACTTGAAATGCCAAAGGAAGAGCAGATCAGGAGAAACAATATCATGCAGGAAAGGCTCAAATGTTATGATGTTGTGAGATGGGCAAATGATTTCATTGATGAATTGCTTTCTGTAGGCGAGGAACAAAAAAGATTTGACGCAAGACTATTGAATATCAAAGTCAAAGAAGAGATGAAAGTAGATTTCAATAAAGCAAGAAGAAGGCTTATCTTATTGGATTATGATGGGACACTTGTTCCCTTTGTTTCAAATCCTCAGATGGCAGTACCGAACCAGGACACTTTGAACATTCTTATGAGTTTTTTAAAGGATCTACGCAATGAAATTGTCCTGTTAAGCGGTCGGGACAAAGATACGCTTGAGAGATGGTTTGCATTACCGAATATAAACCTTGTAGCTGAGCATGGGATATTGATTAAGGAAAAAAATTGTGACTGGAGCGTAGTTAAGCAATTGAATGATCAATGGAAAACAAGGATTCTTCCTTTACTCAAGTTATATGTGGATAGAGTCCCCGGATCCTTCATTGAAGAAAAAGATTTTTCTATTGCATGGCATTATCGCAAATCAGATCCTGAACAGAGTTCTGGGCAAGCAAAAGAACTGATGGATACTCTCCTAAATCTTACTTCTAACATTGATGTTCAGGTAATGCAGGGTAATAAAGTTGTGGAAATCAGGAATTCAGGTTTTAACAAAGGCACAGCTGGAATGCACTGGATCTCAAAAAACAAATACGATTTCATACTTGCAATTGGCGATGATTTCACAGATGAGGATCTATTCAAAATCCTTCCTGATACTGCTTATTCAATCAGGGTTGGAATTACTCAATCATATGCAAGATTTAATCTTCATAATTATGTGGAAGTTATTGAACTTCTCAGGGAAATGGTTGAAGTTGATATGACGTCTGATAGCAATAAAGGTATTCGTGATGAAATTCCCAGTTAAAGATTCGTTAACAGAAGAAGAGTTGAACTCCGGTCTTAAGAATGTGATAATGGACGGTCTCACGACACAGTCAATGGCAACATTGACAGGGGGGATATTCCTTGTGGCTTTTGCGCTAAAACTTGGAGCTTCTAACCTGACTATCGGCATTCTTGCAGCCATCCCTCCTCTTGGACAGCTGATCCAGATACCCGCAATATATATTGTGGAGAAATACAGGAACAGAAGAGATATTTGTATCGTAAGTTCGGCCGTGAGCAGGTCATTCTGGCTGCTTATAGCACTTATTCCTTTCCTTGTTTTTATTAAAAACCCCCTGACCCTGCTCATCATTGCTTTTATAATTAATGCGGCTTTTTCTGCCATCGCAGGTTGCAGCTGGAACTCATGGATGCGGGACCTCGTTCCTGTTGATCGAATGGGATCTTTTTTCGGTAAACGATTGGTCTATGCAGGCATAGTGGGAATTATATTCAGTCTTGCCGCTGGTATTTTTATTGATTACTGGAAACAACTATATCCTGACAATGAGTTATATGCATATTCATATATTTTTTTAGCTGGATTCGTGGCAGGTATGTTTGGACTGTATTTTATTTCAAAGATACCTGAACCCAGAATGGTGATCCTGCAAGAAAAGATTAATTTCTCAAAGCTGCTTATGCAGCCTTTCAAGGATACCAATTTTAAAAACCTGATCATTTTCCTTGGATCGTGGAATTTTGCCGTAAACCTGGCAGCTCCTTTTTTCACGGTTTATATGCTTATGAGATTAAAGCTTGATATGTCAACTATTATAATTCTTATGATATTGAACCAGGTTGTTAGTATTGTATTCTTGCATTTGTGGGGAAAATATTCTGACAGGTTCAGCAATAAAACGATACTCAGTATAAATGGTCCTCTATTCATAGGATGCATTCTTGCATGGACTTTCACAGCAAGACCTGATAAGTATGTATTGACCATGCCGTTATTGGTGGCCATACATATCCTGATGGGTATTTCCACAGCGGGAATAACTCTTTCATCCGGAAATATCGGGCTCAAATTAGCGCCAAAAGGACAGGCTACGTCATATTTAGCAGCAAGCAGTTTTGTTAATTCGTTAGCAGCAGGAATTGCTCCGGTGCTTGGTGGATTATTTGCAGATTTTTTCCAAGTCCGCGAACTCTCGCTGTACATTCACTGGAAAAGTCCGGTAAGGATTCTTGATATTCAAACCCTGTATTTTCAATCTTGGGATTTCTTTTTTCTTTTTGCTTTCCTGATCGGTTTTTATTCCATACATAGATTGGCATTGGTAAAAGAAGTTGGAGAAGTTGAGGAGAAGATCGTAATAAATGAACTTATTTCTGAAGTAAGAAGGGATATGAGGTCCTTTTCCACTGCAAGTGGTTTGAGAAGCACGATCCAGTTTCCATTTTCTGTTTTGAGGAGCACCATTGATAATGTAAATGTTCTGAGCAATTTTAAAAGTTCTATCAGAAATTTCAATAGGAGACGGATGATTAAAAGTACTATGTTCAGATCTGCATTTAAAAAGCGCTTAAGGAGAATCTCACGAAAGGAGATATCCGAGGAGATCGATAAAACTCTATAGTTCCATTTTTTGATCTCCCAGTTCCCTGTATATATTCAAATAATTTTCAACCATTATATCTGCCGTGAATTTTCTTTTGACATGATCAAAACAATCTTTTGGGTCTATCTGATCTATTCTTTTTATCGCATCAACTAATCCTTGAATATTCGGTTGCCGATATTCGTTTAATGGCGGAACTATAAAGCCGCTTACGTTATGCTCGATTAATTCACGAAGCGAACCGCAGTCAAAGGCAATCACAGGTGTCATACAAGCATTGGCTTCAAGAGGCGTAACGGGGCACACATCGTTCCAGAAAGCAGGGAAAATTAATGCCGCAACCTCACTAAAAAGCCGTAGCTTCTCTTTATCGCTTACCTCGCCGACGTATTCCAATACGCCTTCTTGCAAACATGGTTCTATGCGATTCTTGAAGAATTCTTCTTCTTTTCCGGGATGTATCCTGCCGGCTATAATAAGCCTCATTCCCGCTTTTCTGGCCGCATCGATAGCATATTCTATACCTTTTTGAGGGTCAATTCTCGAAAGATAAAGAAGCGTATTACTACTTTTTTTTATATTAATCCGGTGTTCATAATAGACTATATCCAGGCCATTATAAACAATGTCTATCCAAGGCAATCGCGCGTCGTCATGCAATATCTGAGATTTGCTCAGAGCAACGAAATGCTGATATTCACTGTTTCTCGCGAATATATATGGAATAATATTCGCCCTCCCCATATCTCTGGCACTCATACTATTATGGATTGTGCTAAGCACCTGAATACCTAAAGCTTTTGCCGAAGAAGCCACGAGGGGATCACCATACACATGAGAATGCACAACTTTGATTCCTTGGTTTTTTGCCATAAACATTGCTCGCTGCAAATGGATCAAATTGTCAGTTATATCGTTCCAGCAAATTTTCTCTTTTTTATTCATTCCGAGTACAGAATATGGATATGTTGGCACCAATTTTGCCGAAGTTATTGAATCTCCCGTGGCAAATAAGGTTACATCATGCCCCCATTCTACTAACTTTTCGCATAACCAATAAACTATCCTCTCTGCACCGCCATATTTTGTTTCTTCCGGCGGAGCTATCCTATACCAGACTGAAGGAGCAACTATTGCAATTTTCATTTTTTCCCACTAACTCTTAATTCATCATCTTGTTATTTCTTATTCTTAACTTCCTGGTGGCTAACTGGACACTAGTCCCCCATATGTAACTTCACATATTTATGCAATATGGGTATAATATAACTCTCTCCCTACTGTATTCCCAGGATTTGATAATATAATTTTTCATACTTATCGGCCATTATTTTGGCAGTAAAGTTTTCCTCAACCCATTTTCTGCACACCGTTGGATTAATACGTTTGCTTATTTCCTTAATTTTTATACACATTTCGTGCCTATCGTTTACCGGCACCAAAAAACCATTTCGTGCGTTTCTTACGATCTCGTTTGCTGCCCCATGGTTATAGACAACTGCTGGTACCCCAGAAGCGTTTGCTTCAAGTATTCCCATTCCAAACGTCTCCGGTATTTTACTCGTACCTAACAATGCTATCAAATTTCCAAAGAAAGCGGGTTTTTGGTGTTTTTCTATTTGTCCTACCCACCTTATCCCCTTCGTCAGCAATGGTTTTACTTCTTTTTCGAAAAACATCTTATTGTCAGAACTAACCGGACCGGCTATATCCAATGGCATTTTTAATGCCAAAGCTACCTTGATAGCGTCAGTGACACCTTTTGATTCCTTTATAGTTCCTATCCAACCGAGCCTGTCTCTCAAACTGGAACTAATCGAATATTCTTGAATATCAATACCATTATGAATAGTACCGACAATATTTGGCTGAATACCCGCATTGCGCAGATTTATTTTTACCGAATTACTGACAGCCACAAAATTGGCTTTTTTTGAATATTTTTGATACATAAACCTTTTACCCGGATCGGTTTTGTTCAAAACTCCCTGTATGTCATGTATTGTTATGACTACCGGAATTTCTATTAAATCGATTAGCGGCAGCACTAAAGATTCAAGGCTATGTACCTGCAAAATATCAATTTCACCATTGTTTGCCTGCTTGATAGCGTTAGCAATATTAGCTAAATCCCAGGGCCATGATTTATCCCAGGTAATTCCATCCTGAACCAAAAAGTTAGGATAAATTGATTCAAGCTTATCAGCCCTTGTTTTCGCTGTTCCACTGGCAAACAAAGTTACTTTGTGCCCTTGCTGATCTACTTGCTCCTTTATCAAATTAGCTATAACTGTTTCTACTCCGCAACACGGGCCTCCTGGATCTTGCAAAAGCGTTGATAGATGCCCGATTCTTATTTTTGGATATTTTTCTATTTCATTACCAAATTTCATTTATATAATCCTCCTTTATTGTAGGCAATGCTACACTCGAATTAAAAATATAATCGTTTTTTTATTGATAGATTCATTGAATGACCCATTCAAACATTAAGGTTCATCTATATTTGCTCTCACTCATTTCCTCATACAGGATTTCCTTTTGCTTCGCAAGTGCTGCTTCCCGACTAGCTACGGCTTTCATAGCTTCCGTTGGTTTTACCTGCACCATGATCCTTGTTCTTCTGGTCTGTCCTGTATTTCAAGAGTCCATAGGCCATATATCCGACAAAAACTGCTGGAATAAAGAATATTCATCCTGCAGTAAACACAATAAAGAATTCCTTCAAATGTTTATCCTTCAGTAGTAGAAAAAAATATCCACTGTATATTGGTCGATGGAGGGTGTCTCTTTTAACCTATATACATGTGGATTATTGCCATCAGTACTTAATTGGCAATTTTTTAGTATTCTATACATTCATACTAAAAGTCCGTCATAATCCTGTACTGGTCTATCTCAGGCTGCTTCATTTCTTCAATGAACTGCTCTGCCATGGATCGTACATCCTTTGCTTTTGTAATCGCGCGTCCTACAACAATGATATCTGCGCCTGCTTTCAGGGCATCCTTGACCGTGTCCACACGAATGCCGCCTGCTACTGCCACAAGCATCCTCTCGGATAATTTCTTCATTGCCGGGATGTCTCCCCATGCGTGTGCTGCTTTTCCTTCGGTATCTATCGCCCTGTGCAATTCCACGATATTTGGCTTCACAGACAGGGCTTCTAATACTGCCATGGGATTATCGACATTCAGCATATCAATGACTGAATAAATGCCCGTCTTTCTTGCTTCTTTGATCGCTTTTTCGATAGTAGAGACCGGCGCAAGTCCTGAAATAACGGTTGCGTCTCCGGTTGCATCTGCGACCATGCGCACTTCAAGATTACCCGTATCAAGCGTCTTTAAGTCCACGACTACGAATGAATTCGGGCGGGCTTCCCTGATCGCATGGACAACATTTACTCCGTATTGCTTGATGAGAGGCGTTCCTGCCTCAATAATTAAGTGATCGCTCTGGGGTATCTGTTTCAGGATAGCCTTGACACCATTGATATCCGTCATATCAAAAGCTACCTGCAGGTATGGCGGATTCCATAATCTTACAACGTTGAATCCCATAATGGCGTGCATTGTCCTGTCTTTCTCGAACATGAGCGTCTTGGTATCCGGGAATCCTTCCATCGCGCGCTCTAATGCCAGTTTTGTGGCGCCATAATTATAGCGGTATATTTTATTGTAATCTTTTGCCTCAGGATGAATAAAAACACTCACTATGATGGCTAAATCCTCGATCTGGTCTTCCGGGATGATGCCTTCCTGGACAGAATCAGCAACCGCTCTTGCCACAGCTGTCTGCGCTGGGCCGAATATCTGGGCTGCCTGCGCCATATTCTTGATTGTTACTTTTGGCACGATAAGTGTTGCAGGTTTTGCCAGAAGGTTTGGTCTTACGACAGAAAGAAGGGGAGTATGTCCCGCTGATAGCTGTGTAAAACCATTCGCAAATGCCTGTCCTACAGGCCCTGTTTTTTCTCCAATGATCAGATCAATATGAGCAAGTTCCGGTGCCTCGCCGATTAAAGCCTCACCTACTAAAAACATTTATTATACCTCAGCCCTTAAATTGATACTTTGGTATTTATGTATTTCTGAAAAAATAATATATCATGTCCTAAAAAAATAGGTTTGTATTGGCAAAGTTCTAATGGATAGAATTAATAAGACGTCATGACATTTACGGTAAAAAATTACGAGGTAAAATGCCACAAAGACGCGACATCAAAAAAGTACTTATGGGCAGACCCAATATCGACGCTATGATGAAAAACGGGGATCTACAGTTCGTGATGAACACCCCTTTGGGAAATCAGAGCACCTATGATGATAGTTATATAAGAAAATCAGCCATTAAATTCACGATACCGTACTTCACAACAACGGATGCCGGGCAGGCTGCTGCAAGAGTGATAAGGGCCGCCTGGGAAGATCGCATTGAAGTATGTTCTCTCCAGGAATATCATGCACAGATCGAATAAATAAATTAGAAAACTAAAGAAAAGATGCCAAAAAGAAAAGATATTAAAAAGGTACTGCTTATAGGTTCAGGTCCTATAATGATCGGACAGGGAGCAGAGTTTGACTTTTCAGGAAGCCAGGCATGCCGTTCCCTGCGGGAAGAGGGAATAAAAGTAGTTCTTGTAAACAGTAATCCTGCCACCATTATGACAGATTCGGACATGGCGGATGCTATCTATATCGAACCCCTTGAACCGCAGATCGTGGCAAAGATCATCGAAAAGGAACGCCCTGACGGTATTATTGCAGGTCTGGGCGGGCAGACCGGTCTGAACATTACAACTGAAATCGCAGAAATGGGTGTCCTTGAGAAATTCAATGTCGAGCTTCTGGGAACATCCCTCCAGGCGATCAAAGATTCGGAAGACCGCGATCTCTTCAAGCGAAAAATGATAAGCATTGGTGAAAAAGTCCCGCGGTCAAAAGCAGTAAACACGATCGAGGATGCCCTTACAACGATCGATGAACTGGGTCTTCCTCTTATTATCCGCCCTGCATACACACTCGGCGGCGCAGGGGGCGGTATCGCCTACACAAAGGAAGAGCTCATAGAAATAACAGAGCGCGGGCTTAAACGTTCACGTATCCACCAGGTACTTATCGAAGAAAGCATTATCGGCTGGAAGGAATTTGAATATGAGGTCATGCGCGATAAGAATGATACATGCATCGTAATATGCAACATGGAAAATATCGATCCCATGGGCATACACACCGGGGAATCGATCGTTGTAACCCCGTCCCAGACTTTATCAGATGTCGATCACCAGAAACTCAGAAGCACCTCTATTAAGATCATAAGGGCATTGGGTATCGAAGGTGGATGCAACATCCAGTTCGCTGTCCGGGATGACGAGGTCAGGATCGTTGAAGTAAATCCGCGCGTTTCCCGCTCATCAGCTCTTGCATCAAAAGCAACCGGGTATCCTATTGCCCGGGTCACTGCAAAAATCGCAATCGGTATGACGCTTGATGAAATAACCAATGACATCACAAAAAAGACCCCAGCCTCATTTGAACCAACGATCGACTACACGGTCGTCAAAATACCACGCTGGCCTTTTGACAAATTCGTCACGGCGGACAAACACCTTACGACCGCCATGAAAAGCACAGGTGAAGTAATGGCTTTCGGGCGCACCATCGAGGAAGCGCTCCAGAAGGCGGTGCGCTCACTTGAAGTGGATATGTATTTCGGGTACAAAGAATGGAGTAAAGAAGAGATTTTGGAAATCCTTCGCCATCCCACCCATGAACGCATTTTCGTCATATACTATGCATTGCAAAAAGGCATGCCAGCGGATGAAATTTCAAGAATTACAAATATCGACCCTTTTTTCATAAGGAAGATCCAGAATATCATAGATACTGAAGGCACACTAAAGGTTGATATATCACCCATGAACTTAAGAAAAGCAAAACGGATGGGCTTTAGCGACGAGAGAATAGCTTTTCTATCAGGAAAAACCCGCGAAGAGATAAACGATTTGCGAAGAGGGCATGGGATCATTCCTACATACAAAATGGTGGACACCTGTTCCGCTGAATTTGCGGCTGCAACGCCTTATTATTACTCGACTTACGAAGACCAGTGTGAAGCTGCCCCAACGAACAGGAAGAAAGTGTTAATAATTGGCTCTGGCCCAATCCGCATCGGGCAGGGCATTGAATTTGATTACTGCACAGTCCATGCAGTGACAGCGCTTCGCGAAGAGGGTATTGAGACCCATATCTTGAACAACAATCCGGAAACAGTGTCAACTGACTACGATACATCGGATAAATTGTTCTTTGAGCCCCTGACGCTTGAAGATGTCATGAATGTGATAGACAGGGAACGTCCGTATGGTGTAATGGTGCAGTTCGGGGGACAGACATCCGTCAATCTTGCCATACCCCTTAAGAAAGAACTTGAGAGGAGAACCGACCTCAATACGGTCATCCTTGGAACTACGCCTGATGACATGGACATTGCTGAAGACAGGGGACGCTTTAATGCCATGATGAAAACACTGGGTATATCACAGCCAGAAGCGGGATGTGCGGTCAATTTTTCCCAGGCATTCAATGAAGCCAAAAGGATAGGCTATCCTGTGCTTGTTCGTCCATCATACGTCATTGGCGGGCGCGCTATGGAGATCGTTTATGATGAGCGAGACCTTGAGCGCTACCTGAAAGATGCGGTAAAAGTTTCAAATGAGCATCCTGTGCTTATCGATGATTTTCTTGATAACGCAATCGAAATCGACGTGGATGCCATATGCGATGGCAAAGACGTGCTAATAGGTGCAATTATGGAGCACATCGAGGAGGCAGGTATTCATTCCGGCGATTCAGCCTGTGTTATACCCCCTCAGTCCCTCAAGCCAGAAATTATTGCTACGGTTCGCGATTATGTGAAAAAGATAGCACTTGCCCTCCATGTGGTTGGTATAATTAATATCCAGATGGCAACAAAGAACGGCATAGTATATGTTCTGGAAGCAAATCCCAGGTCAAGCCGCACAATTCCTTTTGTTAGCAAAGCCACAGGAGTACCACTTGCCAAGATCGCAGCAAGGGTGATGGCGGGACATACATTAAAAGAACTCGGGATCACAGGAGATGTAACTCCAAAGCATGTGTCTGTAAAAGAGGTTCTCTTGCCATTCGATAAGCTCCCGGGCGCTGACCCGCTGCTTGGTCCTGAGATGAAAAGCACCGGAGAAGTGATGGGGATAGATTACGATTTTGGAAAAGCGTTCTATAAGGCTGAATGGGCTGCCGACAATAAACTTCCCCTTACAGGCACTGTTTTCATGTCCATCCGTGATACCGATAAAGCACTTATTGTAAGGGTAGCAAAGAAAATGCAGGACGCAGGGCTTCATATTCTGGGCACGCGAGGTACTGTAAGATATCTGGAAGAGAAAGGGATAAAGATCGACGTCATAAAAAAGGTCAGTGAAGGCTCACCCAATGTGGTAGATCTTATCCACATTAAGAAAGTTGACCTGATAATAAATACACCTACAAGCAAGCAGGCGGTAAAAGATGGATTCCAGATCAGAAGGGCAGCTGTTGATTTTGGCGTGCCATATATCACGACCATCCAGGCTGCGCTTGCTGCTGCTGATGCCATTGAAGCGATGAACAATGGTGAGATTACGATCAAGTCCATTGGGGAATATCATTCTCGTAAAATATAATAGGAAATTATATCACCTATAGCAGTAAAGTAACAGTCACGGGGTAATAATATGACTACATTGGATAATCTTAAAGAAGCCTTTGCAGGCGAATCGCAGGCGAACAGGAAATACCTTGCTTTTGCGGATAAGGCAGACCAGGAAGGCTATAAACAGGTCGCAAAACTGTTTCGTGCGGCAGCGGATGCAGAGACCGTTCACGCCAAGAACCATCTTCGTGTGATGGGGGGCGTTGGGAGAACTGCCGATAATCTTAAAAGCGCCATATCGGGTGAAACTGAAGAATTCACGGATATGTACCCGAAATTTATCGAGCAGGCTAAAAAGGAAAAAGCTTCGGATGCAGCTATCCTTAGCTTTGATGTAGCTAACAGGGTTGAAAAGATCCATGCAGGTCTTTATCAGAAAGCTCTTGATAACATTGGCAAGAACAAGGAAACTGAGTATCATGTTTGCCAGATATGTGGAAATACCGTAGAAGGCGAAGCGCCTGATAAGTGTCCTATATGTAACGCTCCCAAAGAGATGTTCAAGAAAGTGGACTGAGGTGATAGGAATGGCAAAGAAACTTGCAATAATTTACGGCACTGGCTTTGGGAATACAGGCCTCATGGCAAAAGCCATCGAAGAAGGGGCAAGGAGTGCTGGTCTTGAGGTTTTAATAAAGAAAATAGATGAAGTTTCCCCCGGCGATGTGGAAAAAGCCGATGCCATAGCAATAGGTCTTGCTACTTATAAGGGCGCAGGGATGCCAACGGTCATTAAATACGTTGAAGGCCTGGCGAAAGTCTCCCTCAAAGGAAAAGTGGGAATAGCTTTTGGTTCATACGGATGGAGCGGAGAAGGGCCCCTTGTTATCACGAAGATGCTTTCGAGTTATGGCCTGAATGTTATCGAGCCGCCTCTTCGCATAAAGCGCATCCCTGAAGAAGAAGGCCTGGAGGAATGCCGGAAACTTGGGAAATTGATCGCTGATAAACTTAAGAAATAATCGTGCATTAGAACGCGGATTCCGCAGATGACGAGGATGAGCGCGGATATTGTTATCCATGAAAATCCCTCTGATTTTTGTCATACGTGTTCTATTTGAAACAAATAAGCTTTTTATTAAAATAAAAAAATATGAAGATCAACAACGAACTAATACGAACTGACTCCTATTGCTTGAGTTCGAATGGAGTTCGCTCGATTTCCTTATTTTTTTATCATACAGGATTACAGAGGACACGGAGAAGAATACAACTATGTGATCTCGGTTTCCTCTGTGGTTGATTATATATGCAACTCAAAAAAATAGAAACACTCCTTGAAACGATCGCGCCCCCTTCACTTGCCGAGGATTTCGATAATGGTAGAATCGGATTGGTACTGGACAGGGGAAATGAAGTCCGCAAGATCGCAGTTGCGCTTGATCCTACAGATAACGTACTCAGAGAAGCTGCATGTATCGGCGCCGACCTGCTTATAACACACCACACGCTGATATTTGACCCCATAAACCTTATATCAAAACGACTATCAGACACCTTGAAGCTTGCTATTGATAACGATATATCCATTTACACCATGCATACGAACTATGACAAAGCAGAGGGTGGTGTAAATGACGTGCTCGCAGGATTACTGGGATTAAAAAATATCGTACCCCTTAAGCTGGGGAGGATCGGAGACATAAAACCGATCGAAGCGCCGGAATTTGCATCTTTTGTCGCCCGAAAACTGGATACGTTTGTCCAATATAAAGGGGAAGGTGAGATCAATAAAGTCATGGTGATAGGCGGGAGCGGTTTCAGGCGCGAATACATAGATATCGCCATCGAGAACAATGCCGATGCGCTGGTATCCGGAGAGATGCGCCATGATGCTATAAGATATGCGGACGAATTATGTCTCATTGACGCTACCCATTATGCCACTGAAGCCCCGGCAATGAGAAAATTATGTGAAAGGCTGCCGGTCGTGTCTGTTTTCATTGAAGATAAGCCAAAAATATTCAGTTTTCCCTAAATCGGTATCAATAGATGAAGTCATGAAAACGGGTATAGATCACAGGATATACAGGAATGAGACCGAAGCCATTGATCTTGCAATTTAATGCATGCTTATATCTATGAAATGAGGGACCAAGAATCAAAAACGTCAATTCCAGAAAAAACAGATGATGCCAAAACGTCTAAAAAAGTTAAGACGGGTGATAATTGACCATGAGCTCTGATGAGCTGATATATGAACCAAAATGTTCCTGCAAAGCAAATTCCTGACTCTGGGCGAAGAAAACCATAGCAAGCTCTGAATATCTTCTACAGAGTGCCCCTCTTTAGTGGCGCCGTCGCAACAAGCCAGGCGCAATTTAAGAAAGCGGTTACAAATGCCTATTTTTCGAATGATATTCGAAGTTAATCGTTTTCCATGTCGTGTTGGCAATTCTTTGACCGATAACTATTTACCAGATTATTAGTGATAATAATTATTATAACAAAAAAGCAGGGATTATTAAAAAGGTGATGAAAAAATGAATATAACGCATGCATTGTCTTCTATGAACAAATTAAAACCTATTTTCGTAGCTCTATTAATAGCAACTGTATTTACAGCAATTACCGTTGTTGCTAGTTCTGCTGAAAATAAGAATACTGTATTGATCAACTTTCAGGTTGATGGAATAGAAACTAGCGGTTACTGGCAGGCTTTCACTCCGTTCTTAGATCGCATAGAAAATAAAAACATAGATATTGTCAAAACCAGCAAGCTCCGGGAGTTCTATGTCGAGAAGGATGACCATCATGCTAAACATTATTCTGATGTTTCGCAATGTTCCTTGCCAACAAAGATAATTCTTGTCCGTCATGGTGAAACTTCTTGGAATGCATTGGGCATCTTGCAGGGCAATGCAAATGTCCCTCTTAATGAGAATGGTAGTGCACAAGCGAAGGCGTTAGCGGATAGTACCTATAGGAAGACCGTTAATGCTGTCTACTCTAGCCCACTTTCTCGAGCTTATGATACGGCTCAAGCTATTGCGGATGTGCATCAGCTTCCTGTAAAAGTGCGTGGAAATCTCAGAGAAATTGGAGTCGGCATATACACAGGGTATATAGCCAGCCAAATTCCTTCAGAAATTCGGATATCATGGTCTACAAACCCTTATTTCGCCATGCCTTCTGGCGTTTCGAATACAACTAACCTGTTGGATCCTTCGTATGTCGAGGGCATCTACTTCAAGGGCGAGTCCTTAGACATTGCGTCAGACCGCTCCTGGCATAGCATTTCTAATATTGCCAAACAGCATTGCGGTGAAAACGTCGTGACCGTTACTCATGGTGGCATCATTCAGATGGCTTTAACTCAAGTCAAAGGACTTAATATAACGGAATACAAAAATATCCCGGTTCCAACGGCCTCTCAGACAGTGTTGGAGTTTGAGCCTAATCATTCAGTCGTTTTGCTGCCGAATTGGTAAATTTGCCCGAATTTGGATCGATATCTTCTTCAGGCCTGTAGTGGCTCTCCCAGAAAACAATATCAAGGGACAACTTAACCTACCACCCATAACATATATAATCACCTCTAAAAATGAGATATTAGCGGTAATTGAGGTGGTGAAAAGTTCCTTGATTTCCTGCATTATCGTAATGTTATTCACCAGCCCCCTGAGAGCCATACAGATAACGAGATAAAATCAGATTAATATTTAATACTTGAACTGCATGATTATCATTTAGATTTGGAGTGTTATGTTTGTTCTGGAATTCTTAGAAGCAAAGAATTGGAATATCAGTATGAAGTCTTGGATATGGAAGTAATGCCGGATCTTGTTCATTTGGTCTTAGATGTGAATCCAAAGGTAGTTATATTCACAGTTGTTAGCCGAATCAAAAGATATACTTCCCATGAGTTAAGAAAAGAATTTCTATCATTAATTCGTCGATTACCAACAGTTTGGACACAATCGAAGTTCATATCTTCAGTCGGTGCAGTAACGCTTGAAGTTGTTAATAAGTACATTGAGGAACAAAAGAACGTATGAAGAAATCATTTCAATTCAGAATATACCCAAACAAGAATCAGGAAGTAACACTGAATAGAACACTTTCTACATGCAGACACCTCTACAATGATGCCCTTTCAGAACGAAAACGAGAATCCGATCTTAATGAACTGAAGAGAGATTTCGGTGTGTTCCCCTGGGGGAAACCCGAATGGATCAATTACTATGACCAGGCAAATGACCTATCAGGATCAAAGACCGATTTTCAAAAAGAAGTGTTCTCACAAGTACTTCAAAACGTCCTGAAACGCGTGGATAGAAGTTTCAAGAATTTCTTTAATGGCTTCGGCTACCCACGGTTTCAGGGACGGGATAGGTATAATAGTTTCACATATCCACAGAAAGGATTCGAACTTAACGATGGAAAGCTCAACCTATCAAAAATAGGAAACATCAAGATCATCTTCCATAGAGAAATCGAAGGTATAATCAAGACCTGTACGATCAAAAAGGACATCGATCAATGGTATGTTACCTTTTCATGCGAAATCGACATACCGATAATACCGGTTGATATCAAGACCGAAACAGGTATTGATGTTGGTTTGAAATCCTTACTTACACTGAGCAATGGGTCACAGATCGAAACACATGAGTTCCTACGAGCATCCGAGGATAAGCTAACGCAAGAACAGAAACGGTTAAGCCGGAAAAAGAAAAGATCGCATAATAGGAACAACCAGAGAATCGTCGTATCAAAAGTCCATCGTAAGATCAGGAATCAGAGAAAAGATTTTGCTCATAAGACAAGCAGACAACTTGTCTATGCATATGACCATATAGTATTCGAGAATTTGCAGGTACAGAACATGGTGCAGAACCATCATCTTGCCAAGTCAATCTCCGATGCTGGCTGGTCACAATTAATCAGTTTCACGAAATCCAAAGCAGAATACGCTGGGAAGGTAGTTGAACTAGTTAATCCAAGGAACACGTCACAGAATTGCAGTGGATGTGGCAATACAGTCCCGAAAAACCTTTCAGTAAGAGTACATAGTTGTCCTTTCTGCGGATTAAAACTGGATAGAGACCACAATGCAGCAATCAATATCTTAAACAGATCAAAGTATACCGTAGGAACTACGGAAATCAACGCCTGTCAAGGACTACTCAATAGAGAGTCAATGCAGCAGGAAGCTCCAACCCTTCAGGGGGAGTAGTTCACTCAATGCACATCGATGGCAACGGGTAAACCAAATAAAAAACAATGTTCAATCAACGAACGGATATAAATGCCAGTATTAAGCATAATTGCATGCGGTATGCTTGAAGATGAACTCGCATATGTTCTCTCAGGCGATAGGGAGCTTGCTCAGTTGATACTAATAGAGAACACTGAACATTTCGGGCTGCAAAGAAAACTAAAATCCCTGGGATGCCTTCCCGCAATTATTCCCCTGGATAGGGTTGGGGAAATCCTGATGCGCGAAAACAACCAATCCCTTCCGGCAATCCTACAATCCCTCTGCTCCTTTCATTTTATCCAAAAAATCCTCCACAAACTGGAAAACCAGCATAAACCAAAAGTAACAGTTGTCGCCAATATGTTGAGGCGGGGATTACATGCCGATGTTGAAATGGTAAGAGTGGAAGTTTACAAGACAATCATGGAAATGTCCCGGTTTTCAGACAGGATTCTTATTTTCTACGGCACATGTGGTCATTCGCTTTCGAACCTGGAAAAAGATTTTCAAACTCTTGGCTGCCAGCTTTACTTCCTGAAAGACGAAAAAGGTGAGACTGTTGAGGACTGCATCAGCGCAGCGCTTGGCGGGAACGATGTTTATGCCAGAGCCCTGGTTAATGGCGAGAATGCAGGTACTTTTTACCTTACCCCGATGTGGGCTTCAAACTGGGAAGAGAAGCCGAAGGATAATGCGATTTGTTCATCGGAGCTTGATAAAAAGTTTCTGAAGCTTTACGGAAGGGCTGCAAAGATCAATACAGGGCTTTCGTATGAGCCTGAGTTCGATAAAAATGTCCGGGATTTTGCGCGGTTTTTCAATTTGAAGATCGTTGAACTTCAGGGCAGTAAAAAGATAGCGGAGCAAAGTTATCAGAACGCTAAAAAGTTTCCTTGAAAAGATGAGAGATCATGCTATTTATTTTTCCATCCTCTTTTTCATCGTTGTACAATATTAATAGGGATGCGGTATCGATCAACTGTGATTTGTCCCATTTTGTTCTCAGGATCAACACACCCACTAAATATTATATTTTCCAATAAAGTTGATATGTTGCCAGAAAGCAGAATGCATGGTCACACCATCCATTTTTATAATGTCAATATGCCGTTCCTTGACCTGTATGGTATACCCGCAGCAACCGCCGATGAGATGAAGGAAAAACTTTATAGCAAGCATAAAGGTTTTTGCATGTTTTGCACGGTTTGTGACTTCAAACGAAATCTCTATACCGTACCCCTCAATGACTTTTGCAAGCTCAACGCCTGCGTGTGCTGCTACTCTGACTGCTTCTGCTTTTCGGATTACCCGCCATTTCTATCCAGAAGAATGGCAGTCTACAGTAATGGAATCATTTATTACAATTCATGACAATAAAACAGAGCTATACTCAGAGAGAGTATAGGAAATATAATATATGAATATGAAAGTAGTTTTATTAGTTGCGTTAACTTTAGTATTTCTGGGAGTACCGGCATCTTTTGCACGCCCCGAATATGCTTCAAGTCTTAATGCAGAATACGGCGTTAGTTCATGCGGAACATGTCATATTGATCCAAATGGCGGCGGGCCGCGCAACGCCTACGGATTATCATTTCAGAATCAGCCTAACCACCGTGCTGATCCCAATGCAGCCCTGATAGCAATAGGGGCACCACCAAATGCAAATCCAACTGGTACAGCAACTGCCACCATGACCTCCGCGGCCACAAATCTGACGAACAATATCACAGATGTAATTGAAACAAATGAAAATGAAACAAATGCAACGGAAATTGCAATTGAATCGGGAAATTTCACTGTTACACCTGTAGTTACTACTGTCGAACCTGCTACTCCTGTAGGGACGACTATTGAACCCACAATTCCAGTATCAACTACTAAGCCATCTCCTGGATTTGGAATAATAGTGACTATAGCTGCAATATTTATATCAATATTTATATTTAGAACTAGAAGATAAGATATTATTTTATCTTCTCTGTTTTATTAATTTTTTTAGAAACGAAACTCCAAAATTTGAACTTTTAATTAAGGAGTTAATTGACCTACCATTAATAGTTCTAATTCTAAAGAATGAACCAGGAATGTGCCCAATCCATCCTATCAATAAATCTGTACTCGTGCAACTGGCCAAGTTGAAGTGGTGCAGATCACCTTTTATCCGGATATAATCTCTTTCATAGAGTTTTTTGAGATATTTTTAACCATTCATGATCCAACGACACTCAATCACAGGGAGCAGATGTGGGCACTCACAATCCTTCAAGAAAAGGTTGCCAGAGAAGCGATAAAGGAGTTCGAAGTTTAAAAAATCTGGAGAGCTCCGATTGTAACTGAACTCAAACCAATCAAAGTGTTTCTACCCTGCTGAGGAGTATCAGAAGGAATATTTCAGACTTAATACTGACCAGATATATTGCAGCGTAGTGATAGCCCCAAAGTTAGGCAAGTTCCGAAAACGATATTTTACGACTCCCGGAAGAAAGTCATAAAGGCTATTTGTTCTTTGAACATGTGCCAATTTTCGGGCGCTATTATTTAGTTACCTTTGATTATATTATTGAGTATGAAGAGAATTGTGCCAAAAAAAATCGAGCAATATTGCCAGGAACACTCAAATCCGGAGTCACAGCTTCTTCATGAACTTGTCGCTGAGACTTTTGCACATACAGCTTTTCCTGAAATGGAAGTAGGTCATCTTGAGGGGGCATTTCTACGAATGCTTGTGAGATTACTACGAGCAAAACGAATCCTTGAATTGGGAACATTTACGGGGTACAGTTCGCTTGTTATGGCAGAAGGATTACCAGATGATGGTAAGCTGATTACATGCGATATTGACCCGAAGACTTCTGAAATCGCAAAAAAATACTGGAGCAAAAGCCCACACGGGAAGAAGATTGAACTCAAGCTGGGTCCGGCACTTGAAACTCTTAAGACCATTGAAGGTCTCTTCGATTTAATTTTTATCGACGCTGATAAAATGAATTATATTAATTATTGGGAATTGTGCTTACCTAAAATCCGACGTGGCGGTTTATTGGTGATTGATAATGTACTATGGAGTGGATCTGTCCTAAATCCGGAAGATGAAACAGAAAGAGCAATTGCTCAATTCAACAAACATGTATATAACGATAAACGTGTGGAAGTCTTAATGCTCCCAATTCGTGATGGTGTAACTCTTGCCTGGAAATTCTGAGGGTGGTAAATATTATATTGCATAAAGCTTTCTATCATGTATCGAACAGTTGAAACTGTTTCTTCTTGCATCAGAGTGGAATGATCAGGATGCCGTATATTGCAAAAAAAAATCTGGAAAAATGCAGACAATGCGGATTTTGCGATGAGATAGCTTGCGGAAGTAAGTATGTTGGGTATACTGAGGAATGCACGGGATGCGGGGCATGTAGTCTTGCCTGTCCTTATGAAGCTATTCAGATGATTGAAATTCAGAATGGAAAGAGCATATCTATTAAGGTGGATGGAGCAATTTTTTCAGTTCCGGACAGAGTTACTGTCAAAAGAGCGCTTGAGATGTGCGGTTATGAACCGTGTGAATTTCAGGGGGATGGAAATCTATTCTCTCCCTGCAGGACCGGAGGGTGCTGGAGCTGTGCGGTTCTCGTGAATGGTGAACTGAGACCATGCTGCGTTACGGCTGTTAAAGAATGGATGAATATTGACACAAAAACTGAAGTTACTCCAAAAAGACCAGTTCACGGCTGGATGGGACATGTTGTTGGTGGCGTTGGTACTCCGTGGCGTTTGAAAAAGTTATCTGGTTTTATAGAAACGGCCTGTTTTACCTGTGGATGTAACTTCCAGTGCGGTCAGTGCCAGAACTGGACCACGACATATAATGGGAGAGAGATCGCCCTGACTCCGAGAGAGGCGGCTTTACTCATGAGCGATTCAAGAAGAAACTATAGGGTGGATAGGATGGCTATTTCGGGAGGTGAGTGCACTCTGAACAGGAAATGGTTAATTGAATATCTCACGGAATTGAAAAAGAAAAACACTGATGATAAGGCACACTTTCATGTGGATACAAATGGTTCGATATTGACACCTGATTATCTCGATGAACTGGTTGAAGCCGGGATGACTGATATCGGCATAGACTTAAAAAGTCTCGAACTTAATACATTTTTGCAAATAACAGATGTAAATAACCAGGATATTGCCAGAAAATATTTAGAAACTGCCTGGAATGCTGTAAAGTATATTGTGGATCATTATCCTGAAAAAGTGTTTCTTGGTGTTGGAATTCCTTATAATAAGGACCTCATCTCACTTGATGAGATCCGGAAAATGGGGGATAAAATAAGAAAGATCGACGAGAATGTGCAGGTCTGCGTACTGGATTACAGGCCAGCCTTTCGAAGATCATACATACTGAGACCGGAATATGATGAAATGGTCAATGTCAGGAGGATTCTTTCTGGAACAGGATTGAAAACTGTAATCTGCCAGACTGCCAAAGGTCATATAGGGCCGGAATTATGACCGAAATGATAAAGGGAGAAAAACTAAAATGAAAAAGCAGCAGGTAGCTCCATATGGTTCCTGGAAATCACCGATCACTTCGGACATAATCGCTTCCGGGACGAACAGGCTTGAACAGGTTGTTCTTGATGGTGAGAATATCTATTGGATCGAAATGAGGCCTGCTGAACGTGGCAGGTGTGTGGTTGTGTGTCATTCCCAGAATGAGAAGATAGTAAATATTACTCCTTCTCCATTCAATGCCAGGACTCGAGTTCATGAGTACGGCGGCGGTGCTTTCGTTATCCATGAGGGGACTGTTTACTTCTCCAATTTCATCGACCAGCGCCTTTATTGCTAGGAATATGGAGGCCGGCCACGACCTGTCACGCCTCCCGGAAAATTTCGATATGCAGATGCCATTGTAGATTGTAATCGAGACAGGTTGATTTGTGTGTGCGAAGACCATACCGTTACTGACCGCGAACCGGTGAATACTTTGATCAGCATCGATCTCCATGGAAAGGGAAAAACCAAGGTGCTCGTCTCCGGGAATGACTTTTATTCATCACCGCGCCTGAGTCGTGATGGATATCATCTGGCCTGGCTCACATGGAATCATCCCAATATGCCCTGGGATGGAACAGAACTGTGGGTGGGTGAACTGAAGTCAGATGGTTCTCTTAACAATATAAAAAGAGTTGCTGGAAGCTTTGATGAATCAATCTTCCAGCCGGAATGGTCGCCAGATGGTACCCTTCACTTTGTCTCTGACCGGACAGATTGGTGGAATCTCTATTGTTGGGGCAAAGGACATGCTGAGCCCATTACCGAGATGGAGGCTGAGTTTGGAGCACCGCAATGGTTTTTTGGAATGTCCACTTATGCCTTCATTTCATCTGATAACATAATTTGTACATATAACAAGAAAGGAATCTGCCACCTGGCTAATCTTGATACGACGACGAAAAAACTCAACCCCATAAAGACAAATTATACCGATATTTCCTATCTTCGAGCAAGCTCAGATAAGGCCGTATTTGTCGCCGGATCACCTACCGAACCAACTTCAATAGTCCAACTCGATCTCGAATCGAAGCGCTTTGATGTTCTTCGTCGCTCAACTGATTTGTTAATTGGTGCCGGGTATTTATCTTTTCCACGGGCGATAGAGTTTCCAACAGAGCGCAGTCTGACGGCGCATGCTTTCTTTTATCCGCCACAAAACCAGGATTATTTAGCTCTACCTGATGAAAGGCCACCTTTGGTTGTCATATCGCATGGTGGGCCGACATCATTCGTTTCAAATAAGTTAGACCTCATGATCCAGTACTGGACGAGCCGTGGATTTGCCCTCTTAAACGTGAATTACGGTGGAAGCACTGGCTATGGCCGACAATATCGAGAGCGTCTCAATGGTCAATGGGGCATCGTTGATGTAGAGGATTGCGTGAATGGGGCTATATACATGGTTAATGAGGTGGATGGAGACCGGCTCATCATTCGCGGCGCAAGTGCGGGAGGTTATACGACGCTGTGTGCTCTTACTTTCCGTGATACATTCAAAGCAGGAGCAGACTATTATGGAGTAAGCGATCTGGAAGCAATGAGAAAAGAAACTCACAAGTTCGAGTCGCGATACCTTGACAGGTTGATCGGTCCCTATCCAGAGTGCCGGGATCTTTACCAGACGCGCTCACCGATCAACTTCGTGGATAATCTGTCCTGCCCGGTGATTTTTTTCCAGGGACTTGAAGATAAAGTTGTCCCGCCTGATCAGACTGAAAAGATGTTCAATGCTTTGAGTCGCAAGGGAGTGCATGTCTCATACATATCATTCGAGGGAGAGCAGCATGGATTCCGTCGAGCTGAGAATATCAAACGTGCTCTTGACGCCGAAATCGATTTTTACTCGAAAGTTTTCTCTTTCAGGCTCGCCGATTCGGGGTCTTAATATTGAACCCTCTCCACGCCTGAAGGCGGGAGATTCCAGAGTTCATATAACCTCTCTGTGGCTCTCATCTTCACAGATTACATCATCCACAGCCTCAGTTATAGTTGCTTCTGATTGAACGGACGATCC
>Ga0209540_10000697_pt1 | contig 28928 bp, 27 predicted proteins | sample BarGraIncu01121A_FD_184501 | JGI IMG/M metagenome (GOLD analysis project Ga0209540, IMG submission 184501) | Arctic peat soil microbial communities from Barrow, Alaska - Barrow Graham LP Incubations 011-21A (SPAdes) (version 2) | ecosystem: Environmental > Terrestrial > Soil > Wetlands > Peat... | reverse complement strand
GTAGTCTGAGTTCTCTGTACTAGCTCCATGAGCCCAAGCGTCACAATTATTCTTACCTACTATTACTACTCCGGCATCTTTCAGCTTTTTGACCACAGTCGCATCATAAGCAGGTACAAAATCATCAAGCATTTTACTAGAAGCGGTCGTGCGTAAGTCCTTGGTGCAAAAAACGTCCTTTATCCCAACAGCGACACCGTCGAGAACGCTCCTTTGCTTTCCGGCAATATATCGCTCCGCCGATTCATGTGATTCCTGCAGAGCTTTCTCGGCAAAAACAGATACATAACAGTTCAAATCATCTTCCCTAGCATCAATGTTTTTCAGGACATTACGAAGTTCTTCACCCACTGCTTCGGGTTTTTGTATAAACTTTTTATTCAATTCAAGGATTGTTTCTTTATTCATCTATAACACCGACTTTACCTTTATAAAGCCATTTTCTGTATCAGTTGCGTTACTGAGCAACTCGTCACGATCAATATTTGACGAGGTAACCTCGTCTTCTCTCATCACATTAGCAAGTCCAGTCACCTGGCTAGTCGGTATAACACCAGAGACATCAACTTCATCTAATTGCTTCACGTAATCCAAGATAGCGCTCATGTCGGTAGCGAGAGATTGTTTCTCCGCATCCGTCAGCCCTACTCTGGCTAGGCGCGCCAATTTATCTATTTCTGATACTGTTATTGTGCTCATAATACTCAAATTTACTCACCGAGTATACCATTTATTCTGCTCGCTGGGAATACATGATCAGGATAAAATCGAGTTTAGCTCGGCCTCAGTAATTACCTTCACTCCAAGTGTTTCGGCCTTCGCTAGCTTTGAACCGGGGTTTGAGCCGACAACAAGATAGCTGGTAGCTTTTGAAATAGATCCGGAGGCCCTGCCACCTTGTTGGCGGATTCGCTCTTCGGCTGCCTCCCTACTAGTACTCTCGAGGCTACCCGTGATGACGAAGGTTTGCCCAGTCAGTTTGTCGTCATGTTTTATCTCCCTATAGCCCACACCAGCTTGGCTAAGCTTCTCGAGCAGTTGCTGATTCTTGGGGTCACTAAACCATGCGGCAATGCTACCCGCCACGACAGTGCCCACGCCTTCAATCTCCGCCAGCTCCTCGAAGGAGGCCTTTTTTACCGCGTCAAGATTACCAAAATGAGCAGCAATATCACTCGCCGTGACGGCGCCAACATGCCTGATACCGAGTGCATAGAGAAATCTAGAGAAAGTAACCTTCTTTCGGGCCTGAATCGCTTCGACTAAGTTCTTGGCGCTTTTTTCCGCGAAACGTTCTAGCGGCTCCAAATCACCCTCTTTTAGGGCAAAGAAATCTGCCAAATCCTCGATAAGACCCTCATTTAGGAGTAACTCGATACTTTTCTCACCTAGACCATCAATGTCAAAGGCATCTCGTGCAACAAAATGACCCAGCTGCAGCAATCTGACTGCAAAACAGTCAATATTCCCACATCTGGCAATCGCTTCTCCGGCGGGCCTTAGTACTGGACCACCACACATCGGGCAGGTTTTCGGCATTTCAAACATTCGTTCTTTGCCAGTGCGCAGCTCAGGGACCGATCTCAAAACCTCGGGGATGATATCTCCAGCCTTCTGTATGACTACCGTATCACCTATTCGGATGTCCTTACGCCTTATCTCGTCTTCATTGTGAAGAATCGCCCTGGAGACTGTTGTACCGGCTACACGGACTGGCTTCATGATGGCTATCGGGGTAAGGGCACCGGTGCGACCGACGCTGACATGAATATCTTCGATAATTGTAGTCACCTGCTCAGCCGGAAATTTATAGGCAACAGCTGCTTTTGGGGTCTTTCCGACAGAACCGAGCCCTTCAAAAGTTTTGTTGTCGTTTACGTTCACTACGATGCCATCCACCTGGAACTCAAGTGAGTCTCGCTTGTCATCCCAGTAAGCGCAGTAATCAACCACCTCAGCGATTGTTTCACAATGTTTCACATATTCACTAGTTGCAAAACCCAATCTAGCAAGCAATTTGTGCTTCTCTTCGTGTGTTTTTGCACTTGTTTTATCATAAATTTCGTAAATGTATGTTGCCAAACGTCTTTTTGCTGTCACTTTAGGGTCAAGCTGCCTCAGGCTACCGGCAGCAAGATTGCGAGGGTTGGCGTATATCTGCTCCCCGGCTACGAGTTGTTCAGCATTAATCTTCTCGAAATCGGCCTTTGATATATATACCTCACCGCGAACGTTTAAAATTTCTGGGTAATCACCGCGTAATTTCTTTGGGATAGAAGGCACCGTCATGAGGTTATGGGTAACATTCTCCCCCACTCGTCCATCACCTCTGGTAGCACCACGGATAAACTTACCTTTTTCGTATGTCAGCATAACCGAGACGCCATCGATTTTCATCTCAGCAAAATAATCCAATTTGGCGGCTGGAGCAAGTTTTATCGTTCGTTCCTCCCACTCGACTATCTCCTCTTTGCTAAAGACGTCAGCGAGTGAAAGCATCTGGTAGGCATGCTCAACTTTCTCAAACTTCGCCAGAGCCTCGCCACCAACACGTTGGGTTGGTGAGTCAGCGGTCACAAGGTCGGGGTATTCAACTTCTAGGCCCTTTAACTCATTATTTAGGCCATCATATACTGCATCATCAACCGTCGGAGTATCTAAAACATAATATTCATAAGAATATTGCTCTAAGAGTTCACGAAGCGCCCGAACCCTCTCTTTTGCTTGATTGAAGGTCATATTTGTCATGAGTATATTATAGCAAAGAAATGACTATTTTGTGGGATACCAATCCCCAATGGTAATATTTTCTACCGTATTCGCTGCGGTCACAGTAACCACCACCTTGGTGCTATCTTTACAGCTGGCCGCCAGGCCGCAGATAACGAATTGATTGTAGTAAGCCTTCCAAGGATCGCCATTCTGGTCGTTGAACCCTGCCAGACTACCATAAACATAATATGCACCAGCTGGAACACTGACAGTGTATGTTGCGGTGCCGGAAACGTCTTTAGTCGGATCAGAGAAAGTAACAGTTGCTTCATATGTTTTGCCAGATTTTGTGTCCTCAGCAAATACTTTGACCTTGTTAGGAATACCAGAAGATGGATACATTATCTTGCCAAGGATAGTGCCATTCTCGGTAACGGCTGCGGTAGTAGTAGCACCACCTTCGATTTGCTTACCAAGAAATGTTATCTTCTTCTCAAGATCGGTGACCAACGCTGCATTGGTTTGCTGGCTTTCATTAAATGTTCTGTCGAGTATAAACCATGTGATACTGGAAGTAACCGCCGATGCAATGACTACGAGAAGTGTAGTTATGATTAGTCGTTTCCAGTCAACATATTTTTCTAATTTGTCCATGTCCCCTCCTGTCCGCCTTTGGCAGACTATGTAGTTATATTATGTAGCTAATTAGCCATTTCATGCAAGCGTTTTATGCGTTCTGTGGGGTCTGGATGAGTATCGAATAGTCCGGATAAAAATCCCTTGCTTTTACCATTTTCGTCTTTGAGGGGACTTGCAATAAAGAGATGCGCCGTTGCCTTGTTGGCATGACGAAAAGGTGCTGGATCAGATGTTATCTTTTGCAGGGCATCAGCTAAACCGTTTGGATTTCTGGTCAGGAGTGCCCCATCGGCATCGGCTAAGAATTCTCTTTTTCTGGAAACAGCCAACTGGATGAGAGTAGCAAAGAGCGGTGAGAGCAGAGCCAAAACCAGGCCGATTATCATCAGTATGGCGCCAGAATCACCACCTTGGCTATCCCTGTTTCTCCTCCCGCCTCCGAAGAAGGTGAAACGCAGGAAGAAATCCGAGATCAAAACCACAAATCCCACTAACACCACTATTACCGCTGACAAACGGATGTCATAGTTACCAATATGGGAAAACTCATGGGCGACTACTCCTTCTAGCTCAACTTTGCTGAGTTTCGAAAGCAACCCGCTAGTTACTGCGATAGCCGCGTGTTGCGGATCGCGTCCGGTCGCAAAGGCATTTGGGGCCGGGTCATCGATGATGTAGACTCGTGGAGTTGGCAGACCAGCCGTAATGGCAATGTTTTCTACTAGCCTGTAGAGTTCTGGGGCGTCTTTCTTGTCGACGGCATGTGCGCCAGATATGGCTAGAGCGACTTTGTCACTCCACCAATACGAGGAGAATGCCTGAACAATCGCAATTATGATAGCTAGAGGGAATATCCAGGTGATGTCCAGGGCACGACCAAATATGTAGCCAAGCCCAATCACGAACATGACGAAGAACGTCATAATGAACGTGGTGCGCCATTTGTTGGCACTAACATTAGTGTAGATCGTTGCCATACCTAGAATTTGACTTCGACGTTCGCCTTCTCACCATCAGCAGCCTCGATGAATTCGAACTTACCGAATCCTAGTTGTTTGGCATAAATATTGGTTGGGAAAACTTCAATCTTGGTGTTAAAATCACGAACGTTGCCATTGTAGAAACGCTGGGCAGCCATAATCTTGTCCTGAGTATCAGTCAAATCAGCCTGTAGCTGTAAAAAGTTTGAATCTGCTTTTAGGTCTGGGTAGTTCTCGGCGACTGCAAAGAGTGACTTCAGCGTATCTGTCATGGCATTGCTGGCACTAATCTTGTCAGCCGTAGAGCCTTGCATCAATCCAGCGCGAGCCTCCGTGACCTTCTCCAAAAGATCCTTCTCGTGAGCGGCGTAGCCCTTGACAGTATTTACTAAGTTTGGAATCAACTCATAACGGCGTTTTAGCTGGACATCGATGTCGCTAAGTGCCTCTGCAACCCTGTTTTTTAGCGTAATCAAACCATTGTAGGTAGCAATAACATAAACTGCGATTAGCGCTACTATCCCTAGGACAATCCATAGAATAGGCATATTTACCTCCTCCTTAACTTTTTGGTATTTTTATTACTTGACCAATTTGTAAATCTTCGCTGGTAGCTCCATTATACTTCATCAGCACATCTGAAGTAATACCGTTAGCATTGGCAATTGAACTATAACTATCACCGCTAGCAACTGTGTAGTTTGTGAACGCAGGCGCAGGAGTAGGCGTGGTGGCTGGCGTAGTTGTAGTCGTCGCTGGTGCAGTATTCGTGGTCTTTGGAATCTCTTCTGTCGGTCGCGATTCGATTTTCTCATCAGCGGATTTTTGAACCACTTTCTCTGGCTTAAAAATAAGTTCATAACCAGCGACGCCGATAGTTCCAAAAACAATTATGATTGCAAGCAACGCAATTATTGTGCCAAAAATATTCTTCTTACTTCCATTTTTACGAATGTCTTCTTTGAATTCGTCAGATAACTGACCCGCAGATTCTTTACTCATAACAGAAATTATACACCTAAAATCTAAATTTGAAATATGTTTAAGGCACGCAATTTGGATTGACTATCAGCACAAAATATCGTATAATTTTCCTTGCGAAACTTATAAGTTCTGTGCGGGCGTGGCGGAATTGGTATACGCGCTAGCATGAGGGGCTAGTGGCCGCAAGGCCTTGGAGGTTCAAGTCCTCTCGTCCGCACCACTACGTCGCAGCATATTCCGAACTTCACGATTTGGCTTCAGCCAATCGCTTCGTACCTTCGTAACTGCTCCTTTTCCGAGAAAATTACAAATTTTCTCGGTGAGAACTGCCTCGTTACGTTTCCCCTCAGACAAAATTTGTAATTTTGGCTGGAAAGGAGGCACAGCGATAGTGTGAAACAGCCGTCTTTAGGCGGATCTGTGTGACACGTTAGCTTGTGCTGACGTGGGCGCCTAGCTCAGCTGGTTAGAGCATCTCGTTTACACCGAGGAGGTCAGAGGTTCGAATCCTCTGGCGCCCACCAAATATAATACCTGGCTCGGTAGCTCAGTTGGTAGAGCAGAGGACTGAAAATCCTTGTGTCGCCGGTTCGAACCCGGCCTGAGCCACCAATTGCGGGAGTAGCTTAGCGGTAGAGCGCAACCTTGCCAAGGTTGAGGTCGCGGGTTCGATCCCCGTCTCCCGCTCCACGTCAGCGCAAGCTGACGCATTACGTAGATTGAACGAGTTCAACTACTAAAATGCTTTCACTGCGCTTTCTCTTCCGAATAAATTGTAAATTTATTCGGCTACGGGAAGGGGTCCCCAAAATCGCAAGATTTTAGGGGCGAAGGAGGAATCGCGATAGGATAGAGACGTAGCCGTAAGACTGTCGTCGTCGTCATCCGTTAGCGGATTCCGGACGAGGCCTGATGGCGGAGTGGTTACGCAGCGGTCTGCAAAACCGCGTACCCCGGTTCAATTCCGGGTCAGGCCTCCAAATGCACATTATTTGCCCGGGTGGCGGAACTGGTATACGCGACGGACTTAAAATCCGTTGGCTTCGGTCTTGCGGGTTCAAGTCCCGCCCCGGGCACCAAAAAAGCATCAATTAATTGATGCTTTTTCTGTTATCTAGTACTCTTCGTCCTAATACACCAATCATAGATGTTGTTTAGCATGTCTCCCGGCTGTGAAATACGGGATTGTTTTGGACCAAACACATCTTTACTTAGAGCCGAGGTATGGAGCGGAGTATATAGAAACAAGACTGGCTGCTCATCAATAATGACTGCTTGTACCTGTTTGAATCTATCTGCACGATATTTCGCATCGCTACTCTTTCTGACCTGTTCAAGTAGCTTATCAACTTTTGGATTATTGAACCCGGTTAGGTTTAGGCCTGGATCTACAGCCTGTGAAGAATGCCAGAAACTATATAAATCCTCATCGATACCCACATTCTGCCCTATAAGCAACATGTCAAAGTTACGCGGACGAATATAGTTCGCATTGATCGTGTTTGTGTCCGCTGGCACGAGATCGAGCTGTACTCCGATCGCCGCAAACTGTGTTTTTAGAATATTTGCAACCCGTGTAGACTCCGCGTCATTCAAGAATACAAATCGGAAGCTAAGTACTTTGTCATCTTTGTGTCTGATTCCACCGTCACCTTTTGCCCAACCCGCTGTATCTAAGGCCAAGTTGGCTGCTGCGATGTTGAAATCAATCCCCTTCGCTGCAGGATCGTATCCAGAACGTCCAGGCAAAATGGGCACAGATACTTCCTTCCCGTTACCGTATAGCGCACTAGCGATAATCTGTGTGCGATTCACAGCGGCAGCAAAAATGCGCCGGATGTCTTTGTTCGCGAGTATCTCATTTTTCTCATTAAAATTGATCACTTCATACTGGGGCAAATAATTTTCAGTTAAGTCCAAATTGGCAAGTTTCCTAGTATCCGCCAACTGATCGATTGCAATGTCTGCGGCACCAGCGATCTGTCTTCTCGCGAGACCCTGATAGAGGGACTTGCTGTCATCATAAAGAATCAAACGGATCTGATCGATGAAAGGCCTGTGGATTGCATAGTCCTTGTTCGACTCTAGAATCACCTCGGTTTGAGTACCTAACTGGTCGAAACGGACAAATTTGTATGGCCCCGTACCGACTGGTTTAGTATTGAACTCGGCTATCCTAATATTCTTCGCAGCTATATCGTTTAGTAAATGCTTTGGCAGAATCGCTTGACTTGCAACATCTAGAAACTCGGGGAATGCGTTTGGCAAGGTAAACTTTACTTCAAACTCATTTACTTTCTCTAATATGACTCCACGCCAAATCTGTGACAACGATGTTCTGGTATCTGGGTTTTGAATAAGCCCAATAGTATAAACCACGTCATCGGCATTGAAAGCCACACCGTCGTGCCACTTAACGTTCTTTTTTAGCTTGAAATCATAAGTCAGATTGTCAGCGGAGACTGACCAACTCTCAGCAAGATCGGGCACATAAGTCGTCGCCGAAACTGTTTTTACAAGCCCCGAGTAGATAAGCTTGTTAGCTGCACTCTCGGCATCGTCTTGAACAAAAAGTGGATTGATTCTCTCGATTACACCGACTACTCCGTGCGAGTAAGTGCCGCCAAAGTTCGGTATCTGTTTTATAAAGTAGGAGTTTAGATCATTAAACCTAGTTACAAACATGGCTACGATTATAACTGACAAGATACCGCTAAAAAGTGCTAGATTCTTGAGATGAACAATGTCGGGAATTTTCTTGATGTTTCCAAAAGTAAGATTACGCAAATCCTTGAGATGCGTCTGTTTAATCTCGATATAAAACTTTTTTAGCCTTAAGCGGAGCTTAATGCTAAGATTTTTTAGGTTCATTAGACAAATAAGATTAAAAGAGCGCTGGCACAGAGAACTACCGCGCTAATGATGGTAAAAACCACCAGAAACTTCTCCGCACCCCTCTTTGTCATATAAGACACGTCTGAACCGCCAAAAACTCCCGAAAGTCCCGACCCCTTCTGCTGCAATATGATTGCAAGAACGGTGGTAATCGAGGAAATGGCAATAATTATATTTAATACGTTTTTCATAACTCTATGATTTTACCAGAAATATCCGATTTCGTAAACTTTGTTCGTCTGGCCAGAATTTTCCAAACCACCGCCGCCAGTTTGGCACTATCATGAAAAAGCGGATTGTCTGTATCGACAACATCTGCCGCCAGCTGGATTATCCCTAAGGATTCACCTGACTCAAAACCGACAGGTGTTACAAAACCATCACCGAGCTGCTGTCCCAGAATGCGGCTATTCACAAGTACTGCGTCTGTCTGGACGCTATATTTCTTCAGCTCAGACACATGCTTTGAAACAGAAAATCCCATCGTTTCTCCCCTCTCTGTGGATGTATTGCAGATATACAGCTTGAACGCGTCTGCTGCCTTAAACGTCTCGGACATCTTTTTCTGAAGAAAGTTCGGAATAATACTGGTGTAAAGACTACCAGGGCCGACGATAAGCATATCCGCTTCCATTACTGCCGCGAGGGCTCTAGGATTGGTCATCGTTTTCTTGGTTAGGCTAATTGACGATATCTTGTGACCATAACCATATTTTGTAATTTGAGATTCACCCAAGATTTCTTTGTCGTCGTCAAATCTAGCAATCAGGTCTACATCCTCCAAGGTTGCCGGAAGCACTCGTCCCTTTATATTCAAAAGTTTCGATACTTCTTCTATCCCGAGCTCAAAGTTTCCGGTAATGTCTTTCATGGCCGTGATCAGTAGATTCCCGAGACTATGACCGCCTAGCCCTAGACCGCTCTTGAATCTATATTGGAAAAGTTCCGTAAGCGAAGTCTCATTTTCTGATAACGCCGCAATACATTTACGAATGTCTCCTGGCGGCAAAAGGTTGAAATCCTTGCGCAAACGTCCACTGCTGGCGCCATTGTCTGTCATGGTTACGATAGCGGTGATATCTATTGGATAATCACGAAGACCGCGAAGCAACGTCGCGAGGCCGGAACCACCACCAATCACAACAACTTTTTTCATAAACTCTCTTTTACTTTTTTCGCTAGGCTAGGACCGACAACGGCCGAAAGATCTTCTAAGCTGACTGACTTTATCTTATCTATGCTACCAAATTTCGTGATAAGTTTCCTCTTTGTTTTCGGGCCGATACCGGGAATATTGTCCAGAGTCGAGCTGGTAAGCTCTTTTGAGCGAAGATTGCGATGGTAAGTGATAGCAAACCGATGCGCTTCGTCGCGAATCCGTTGAACCAGGTAAAACGCCTCTGAATTTGATTCTAGTGCCACGATACCAAAGTTACCATCACCGTCCATGGTGACTATTTCATCATATCTCTTGGCAAGACCAACAAATTTTGTTGGAAGCCCAAGCGGCTTCACAACCTCAAGAACCGAGGAAAGTTGACCCTTGCCACCATCGATAATAACAAGGTCAGGTATTTTGGCGAAAGAGCCTGATTTGTTACTAAATCGCCTCTTGGCGACTTCTTGGTGCATCGCGAAATCGTCGATCCTTTTCACAGTTTTAATCTCAAAACGTCGGTAATCATTTTTGGCAGGAATTCCATTTTGAAAGACTACCATAGAACCAACTGCGGCACGGCCAAAAATGTTGGAGATGTCATAACATTCTATGCGCGCAGGAAGGCCAGAAAGTTTGAGAGCGTCGCGCAGGCCAACAAGCGCCTTGTCGAGTCGCAATTCTCTCTTCTCCTCTATGACATGTTCAAAACGAATCCTTCGAAGTGCATTCAAACGATCGCGCATCTCGGCGGCTTGTTCAAATTCTTTTTTCTTTGAATGAGCCTTCATGGAACGAGTAAGGTCCTTTATAATATCTTCTTTTTTACCAGAGAAGAATGAAATAAGTCCTCTAACGTTCGCCTGATAATCTCTTGGTGAGATGTATTTATCACCATGCCCACGGCAGAGGCCCAAGTGATAATAGAGGCAGACGTCGTCACCAGAGATGCTGCAAGTGCAATATGGGAAGACCTTACGTAGATATTTGAGCGAATTTCGGACTGCCCCAGCATCTATAAATGGCCCCAAATATTCGTCCCTACTATCCACTATCTGGCGGACCACACTAATGCGCGGATAATCTTCCTTCGTAATCTTGATATAGCAGTAGTTCTTGTCGTCCTTCAAACTGATATTGAACTTTGGCTTGTAGCGCTTGATAAGCTCAGCTTCGAGAATCAGCGCCTCTATCTCTGAACCGGCAACAATCCACTCTAGATCCGCAATATTACGGACTAGCTCAATGGTCTTCACGTCGTGGTCAGAAATGAAGTATGAGCTCACTCTATTCTTTAAGTTTACGGCCTTGCCGACATAAATAATCTTCTTAAAGTTATTGCGATAAAGATAAACGCCAGGCTCTTTTGGGAGTTTATTTAACTTTTCTTGAACAAGTTTTTTGTTCAAAGATTCCATATTCTAGCCTAGTACTTTTGCTAGATACTGCCCGGTATATGACTCTGGCTTCTTGGCTATTTGCTCCGGTGTACCAACGGCGACGAGTTCCCCACCCCGGTTGCCGCCCTCTGGCCCAAGATCAATCACCCAGTCGGCGCATTTGATTACTTCGAGATTGTGCTCGATGATGAGGACCGTGTTACCAGCATCGACCAGTTTGTTTAGCACTATCATCAGGCGATTAACATCATCAAAGTGCAGCCCCGTAGTCGGTTCGTCGAGGATATACATGGTCTTGCCTGTCGAACGTCTAGAGAGCTCGCTCGCCAATTTTACACGCTGTGCTTCCCCGCCAGAGAGTGTGGTCGCCGGTTGACCCAGTCGAATATAGCCTAGACCCACCTCAACCAATGTATCAAGTTTGCGCTTGATTTGCGGAATATTCTGAAAGAATTCAAATCCTTCATCAACGGTCATGTCCAGTACGTCAGAGATATTCTTGCCCTTATAGTGAATCTCGAGAGCTTCATTGTTGTACCTCTTGCCGCCGCACTCTTCGCAGGTAACGTAGACATCTGGAAGGAAGTGCATCTCGATCTTCAGGATTCCTTCGCCACGACAGGCCTCACAACGACCACCCTTTACGTTGAAGCTAAACCTACCCTGTTTGTAGCCACGGATTCTGGCCTCTGGCGTACCTGCGAAAAGATCACGGATATCAGTGAATACACCAGTATATGTTGCTGGGTTAGATCTTGGTGTGCGACCGATTGGTGACTGATCTATATCAATTACCTTGTCTAGATTCTTGAGTCCCATGATCTCCATATGTTTACCGGCAGGTTCTTGAGCGTGATGGAATACCTGTGAAAGACGTTTTGCCAGGATATCATTTACCAGACTCGATTTACCGGATCCAGAAACACCCGTCACCAGCACCAAACGCCCTAACGGAATGGCAACAGTGATATTCTTCAGATTGTTTTCGGCAGCGCCAACGACAGTAATCTCTTTACCATTTCCTGGTCTGCGTTTTGCGGGAGTCTCAATCACCTTGGCACCAGACAGATATTGTCCGGTCAAGGAATCTTTGTTGGCCTTTATCTGAGCCGGAGTCCCCTCGGCGACTATTCTTCCGCCGTGCTCACCCGCCCCAGGGCCAACGTCGATAATCCAATCCGCTTCGTTCATAGTATCTTCATCGTGTTCAACCACGATGACGGAGTTACCAAGATCACGAAGCTTCTTTAGGGTGTCGATGAGGCGATAGTTATCACGTTGATGCAAACCGATAGATGGCTCGTCCAGGATGTAGATCACACCCATCAACGAGGAGCCAATCTGAGTTGCTAGACGAATACGTTGTGCTTCCCCACCCGACAGGGTGTTGGCAGAACGATCCAGAGTTAGATAATTCAGACCCACATTCATCAGGAATCCGAGACGTTCACGAATTTCCTTCAGTATTTGCTTGGATATTTTGGTATCACGATCGTTCAGATTGATTTTATCAAAATAGACGATAGTCTCATCAATGGGCGTCACGGTGACATCATATATAGATTTCCCGTCCACAGTCACGGCCAAAAACTCCGGCTTCAGGCGTTTGCCCTTACATTTCGGACACACCCTGAGGGCCATGTACTTCTCTATATCTTTGCGCACGTAATCGGAGTCAGTTTCGTGATATCGACGTTCCAAATTGGCAATTACACCTTCGTAAGTAGCCTCATAGGTTCTAGAACCCATACGGACCGTGAATTTTTCGTCACCAGTGCCGTACATAATAATATCAATCGACTTTTCACTGAGATATTCAACGGCTTCGTTCACGGAAAAGTTATATTTTTCTCCAACTACTTCCAGAATATGAGTGTACCAACCCATTCTGGCAGTTGTGCGGCTCCATGGGCGAATTGCCCCTTCGGCAATCGAGAGTCGTTGATTTGGCATGACAAGAGTTGGGTCTATCTCGAGTTTAGTACCGAGACCGGTACAGACCGGACAAGCACCATGAGGACTGTTGAACGAGAAAGACCTAGGAGACATCTCCGGCAAACTAATGTGGCAATTAGGACAAGCGAAGTTCTGTGAAAAGACCTGTTCGTCCTTTTTGTCGTTATCCAGGAATATCATTACTCCCTCACCGAGGTTCAGGGCGTTTTCAACGGATTCTGTAAGACGCTTCGATATTTCTGGTTCCACAATCAATCTGTCGATTACGGCCTCTACAGTGTGCTTTTTGTTTTTATCAAGAGTAAGTTCTTCGTCAACGTCATAGATTTTCCCGTCTACACGAACGCGGGCATAACCAGCTTTCTTTAGACCGTCAAATACGTATTTGTGAACGCCTTTTTTATCCTTGATGATTGGCGCAAGTATCATAAAACGAGTATCAGCGGCCTTTCCCATAATCTGCTCGACTATCTGCGGGATGGTTTGTTTCTCGATAACACGTCCGCAAACTGGGCAATGTGGCACGCCAATGCGGGCAAAAAGCAGTCGCAAATAATCATAAATTTCAGTAACTGTACCAACTGTGGAACGTGGATTTCTGGTGGTTGACTTCTGATCTATAGAAATAGCGGGAGAAAGACCCTCAATTTGATCAACATCTGGCTTCTCCATAAGGCCCAAAAACTGCCTGGCGTATGACGAAAGACTCTCAACATAACGACGCTGTCCTTCGGCATAAATAGTATCAAAAGCGAGTGAAGACTTACCAGAGCCAGAAAGGCCGGTGATCACTACCAATTTGTCACGAGGTATTGTGACATCTACATTCTTTAGATTGTGCTCACGGGCACCGCGGATTACAATATTATCACTCATTTGTGCTCACCTCATTTTATAGCGCCAGAAACTCCACAATTTTACTACTATTGTCAAGAATTTTCAAGAGAATTAGAGGGAACGATTTGACACATTTCGAGAGAAAAAGAGTATAATGTATAGGTGTTACTTAGAATGAGAGCAAAAAGAGCTATCTGAACTTTAGATAGCTCTTGGAGCTCTCATTTTGATACGTACCTTTCGTCTTATTCTAGGAGGTGCTTGGTATGCAAAGGCTCGATCTGTCCAACCCAACAGAGGGAGACAAACTGGACATCAGTCTGCTCCTTCTCATGCTCAAGCACTGCACGTACATCGTGTTCGGTAAGTACGGGCACTTGCTCATCCAGCTAGCAAACAAGGGCGGAGACATCCCCACTCTGAGTGTCGAACCTGACGCAAAAGTGTCACGCTTCAAACCCATTGTGCGTGTGCGCTACCAGCATCCCTCAGAAGGCTTCGAAATCCCTGGGAAGGCCAAGACACTGCCCCGCTACGTCATCGAACAGCTCCTTAACCGGAACTAAACAAAGGCCGGTGCACCTCTAGGTGCGCCGGCCTAGTCCGTTATTGCTTCTTTATTCTCTTCGTAACTATATTTTTCTCTTTTTGTTCTTGGATAGACATTATTTGATCGCGCAACTCAGCCGCGCGCTCAAACTCTAGATTTTTCGCGGCCAGATCCATTTTGTGTTCTAATTCTCTGACCAGTCGGCTTAGTTCCTCTGCCGGAATCTTAGTGATATCTAGGTTTGGCGCTTCTTTCTCCTCGTGTTTAGCGTGCACCAGATTAGAGATAGCCTTTTGGATGGTCTGTGGCGTAATACCATGAGCCTGGTTATATTCTTCCTGAATTTTACGCCTACGCTCGGTCTCAGAGATGGCACGTTTCATTGATCCGGTCATATGGTCGGCATACATTATAACGCGGCCTTCTAGGTGCCTTGCCGCACGTCCTATGGTCTGGATCAGAGCCTGCTCGCTGCGCAAGAAACCTTCTTTGTCTGCGTCGAGTATCACTACCAGAGAAACCTCTGGCAGGTCTATCCCCTCTCTCAGTAGATTAATGCCCACAATCACGTCATAGACACCCAAGCGTAAATCGCGCAGAATCTCAGGTCGCTCCAAGGTATGGATATCAGAATGCAAATATTTCACTTTTATGTTTAATTCCGAGAGATACTGTGCCAGTTCTTCAGACATTCTTTTCGTGAGCGTGGTTATAATCACGCGCTGTTTCTTGGCCACAGAATTACGAATTTCAGCAATCAGATCGTCTATTTGCCCGTCAGTTGGACGGACTTCGACCTTTGGGTCGATCAGCCCGGTCGGACGAATCACCTGCTCAGCGATGCCCTCGAATTCTTTCCCGTTTCGTCTGTCCTCGTAGAAATCAGCACTAGATTTTACCTTGCCGTTTGTACTATGTGAAAGCTCATACTCAGCTGGTGTTGCTGAGACATAGATCGCCTGCTTCACATGCGTCTCAAACTCTGAAAACTTCATTGGCCTATTATCGAGTGCACTAGGCAAACGGAAACCGAAATTCACCAAGTTTTCCTTGCGAGCACGGTCGCCATTGTACATTCCGCGTATCTGAGGCACGGTCATATGAGATTCATCGATCAGAATAAGGAAATCCTCTGGGAAATAGTCAAAGAGGGTCGCTGGCTCATCGCCCGCCTCTCTGTTGGCAAGATAACGAGAGTAATTCTCGATGCCAGAGCAATATCCAAGCTCGTTTAGCATCTCGAGGTCATAGTTTGTCCGCTGTTCAATGCGCTGTGCCTCGAGCAACTTACCCTCTTTTTGAAAGGTTTTCACTCTTTCTTCAAGCTCGACTTGTATCCGTTTCGAGGCTTCAATAATGCGTTCTCTGGTCGTCACGAAATGCTTCGCTGGGTAGATGGTGATTTCGTTGAATGTATTCAATATTTCACCAGTAAGCGGATTTATAAGCTTAATCTTCTCAACCAAATCACCAAGAAACTCGACTCGATAGGCCAGCTCTTCGTATGAGGGGTATATATCGAGGATGTCGCCACGCACTCTGTAGGAACCACGTTCCAGGCTCTTGTCATTACGGCTGTACTGCACATCTGCAAGCAGCCGTAGCAGTCGATCGCGCTTGCGCTCTTCGCCAACTTTTATATCCACAGACAGATTCTGATATTCCTCAGGATTACCAAGGCCATAGATACACGAAACTGAAGCCACAATCAAAGTATCGCTGCGAGACAGTAGAGCGGACGTTGCTGCATTGCGTAGCCTGTCGATCTCTTCATTAATATCCGCATCTTTCTCAATGTAGGTATCCGTACGTGGGATATAGGCCTCTGGCTGATAATAATCATAATAAGATACAAAATAATGAACTGCGTTGTCTGGGAAGAACGATTTGAATTCGGAGTATAGCTGAGCCGCCAGGGTTTTATTATGAGAAATAATTAAAGTTGGTTTCTGAACATTCTCGACTATCTTGGCCATAGTATACGTCTTGCCGGAACCGGTAACACCAAGCAGAGTCTGATGCTTCAGGCCCTTTGCTAGTCCCTCCTCGAGTTTGGCAATCGCGGTTGGTTGATCACCCTGGGGAGTAAACTTAGATTCTAATTTGAATTTTTTGTATTCCATAATAAAAAGAGGGTGTTACCCCTCCTATTTTAACACGTTTATTTGCTTATCTTGAATGTCCCCAGTATCGTATCGTAATTCTTGCTATATAGAGTCGAATCATCGGTACCAATATAGAGTGTTTTATCACGAAGTGGCAAAATGACATAAGAGAATGCCTTACCGCTCTTTTCCTCAGTTCCAGTGAATTTCTTACCCTTAATACCAGAAACTGTAGCATCTGTCTCCTTCATTGGGTTCTTGACGCCGATATTGCTGCTTTCAGTATCCTTAAGTTTAGAGGCGTATTTATCTTGGTAGACAATCACTCGGAGAGCTGGATAAGGACCGGCGACTTCCTTGTTCAGCACAATAATGTTTGGATCGGCCAGGAATGTCAGCTCTTCAGCCGAGCCAACTTCTTGTTTCACGTTAGTAGACCAGACCTTGGGATAGCTAAATTCAAACGCCCCAAAAACTTCATCGGCGGCATATGTGGCCGTTGTTTTCTCCTGTTCTGTTTGAAAACTAGCTTTCAGGTCCTGCTGCTGGGTAGCCAAAGCAGCAGTGATTTCGGTACTCTTTTGCTTATTGGCACCAGCAAGTTTTACTCCGAACAAAACCACAAAACCTAGGGCCATAACAAAAAGCACCCCCGCAAATATTGTTATTAAGCCCAGTGTTCTTTGGTTCATTCTTCCTCTTCGGAAACTGTTATAGCAGCCGAGGGGCAGTTTGCTGCGACTTCTTCAAAATCACACGCGCACTCCTGTGAAACAACGTAGGATTTACCGTCTTCTCTAAGCTCAAAACATTCTGGGCAGGCACTTACACATGCGCCGCATCCGATACATAATTCTTGGTCTACTGTTACTTTTGCCACGCTAACTCCTTTTTATATAAGTATTTTAGACTTTTCGTTCGATTGTTGCAACCGCCATCTCTCTATTTCTGCGTGGTTTCCGGATTTCAGTACCTCTGGCACGCTTTGACCTTGCCACTGTTCTGGCCTGGTATAGTGAGGATATTCGATTCTGCCCAGTTCGGAGTGTGACTCGTCCTGGTGTGATTCCTCACTTCCAAGAACACCTGGCAACAAGCGAGAAATGCCATCAATCAGAATCATGGCTGGCACTTCACCACCGGTCAGGACATAATCACCGACTGATATTTCAGAATCCACGAGTAAACGAATTCTCTCATCAAAACCTTCATAATGTCCGCAAATGATAATGTAATCACCGTCGAAATCAGCAAATTCCCTCAATTTTGGCTGCTGTAAGCGTTCGCCTTGCGGCGTCATCAAAAGAACTTTATACTTTTTGCTTTTAACTTTTAACCTCGCTGATGCCAAGGCGTCAGCGACTACGTCAACGCGCAACACCATTCCCGCACCGCCGCCATAAGGCGTATCATCTACCTGTTTGCGTGGACCAATCCCAAAATCGCGCAAATTCACAAACTCAAAGTATACAAGTCCTTTTTCTTGAGCGCGTTTTAGGATACTTGAGGCAAGCACGCCTTCAAACATCTCGGGGAAAAGAGTAATTATCACGAATTTCATGAGGGCATTATACCCCAAAAACTGCGTCATTGCGAGAGAATACGACGAAGAAATCTCTTCTTTCCCTCCGAAAATTCACAAAGGCCGAGGCCCGATTATCGTCGAATCCTAGAAATTTCTGCGGAGGCAGAATTTCGTAGAGAGACGAAAGAGTCTGAATTTTCTTGAACCAGGCGCCACCCACTTTCAAGAGGGGGTGGCAGAAAGACGATAAGATTCCCGTCTTCACGGGAATGACACGGGGAGTAGTTCTCACTGCGTTCGAACAATAACGGGATGAGATCCTGAAACAAGTTCAGGATGACGTGGGGCTAGATATCTAGGTCGGCCATTGGGGCTTCGTCGTCGTCTTCCACTTCAGGGGTTGGCACTGCTGCTTCTGGAGTTACTTCTTCGACTTCTGCCTCAGTCACGACTTCTTCATGAGCTTCTTCGTGGTGAGTCTCTTCACGAGGTGGTCTAGGTTCGCCGCCTTCTGGTTCAACAATCTTTAGGTTGATACGAGAATCATTTTTGGCTCCAAGTACGCGCAATAATGTGCGAATAGCCTTGGCTGTTTTGCCTTCTTTCCCGATGATGACGCCCATATCTTCTCTATCGACTGTGAGCTCTATTAGGACGCCCAATTCATCGATGGTCCTTTTCGTGACTACTGCTGTGGGCTTAGTGACGAGCTGCCCGACGACATACTCCACAAATTCCTGATCTGCTTCTCTGGCTGTCATTTGGTACTCCTTTTTATGTCTCGATTATATACTATTTTACAATAATCAACAAAAAATCCTGATTACTCAGGATTTTTTTCTGTATTCTCTTCTATTTCTTCAGCCTTGGTCTCAATCTCTTCTTCTGCCTCGACTTCAACTTCTTCTTTTGTTTCTTCAACTGGAGCTTCCGCTTCTTCTGGGGCAGTTTCTTCTGTTGCTTCCTCGGCTTCGACTGGAGCTTCTACCTTTTCAGGCTTCACTACCGGTTCTTTCTTTGGCTTGCTGACTTTTTCAGTTATCTTGACCCAATCAGGAAGCTTAACGCCGTTTGCCTTCAGAATTTTAGCTACTGTATTTGATGGCTGAGCACCCTTCTCGATCCAAGCCGTGATAACGTCTTTTTTGAGCTCAACTTCCTTGGTGTGAGGATTGTACCAACCAACGATCTCAATGAATTTCGAATTTACAAATCTTTTGGAATCAGCAACAACGACACGATATTGTGCCTGTTTTTTCTTGCCTATTCTGGTAAGTCTTAGTACGACCAATGGATTCTCCCGTTATTTGACTTAAGAATTTTAGCCCAAAACGGCCTTTTTGTCAACGATTTAGCGTTTTGCCGAGACTAATGCGTCAGTCAGCTTCACTGAAAGTAATTTTGATACGTGCTCATCATTCATCGTCACGCCGTAGAGTATACTCGCCACTTTCATAGTGTCGCGATTGTGGGAGATAATGATAAATTGCGTCTTTCGGGCGAGATCGGTAAGGATATTTACAAAACGAAGCGTATTTGACTCGTCTAATGCGGCATCTACTTCATCTAACACACAGAATGGGCTAGGGTTCACTGATAGTATGGCAAACAAAAGCGCCAGAGATGTCAGAGTTCGCTCTCCGCCAGAAAGCGCGTTCAGGCTTTGGACGCGTTTCCCCGGAGGATTTGCCGAAATCTCAATCCCAAAACTCCCTTCCTCGTCTTCGCCGAGATTCAGGGCCGCTGTACCGCCGCCGAATAACATGGAGAAATAACGGCTAAATTCTTTAGAAATACTGCTGAATACAGCTGCAAACTGACCTTTGATGCGTTCATCAAGCTCACGAACCACTTTCTCGAGATCGGCTTTGGCCTTGGTCAAATCCTCCACTTGGACACTCATTTCGCCTTCTCGTTGCTCCAGCTCCGTATATTCGGCCTCGGTCTCAGGATCCACTCCACCAATTGTTTCTAGTTTGCGGCGCAGATTCTCCATCTTCAGCTTCAGTACATCCTTTTCCATTTGGTCCAGATAACTGTGCTTTTCGCTCTCGCCGAGTACAATTCTACCGAGTTTCATCTCTTCGTTCAGGTCTTCCAGACGTACCTGTGTTTTGGCAACCTCTAACTCCAGACTGGAAAGTTGCATTGCAACACCATTTTTCTCTTCTTGAAGGGCTCGCTTCTCGCGTTCGTGTGCCATACCGGTCCGTTCTTGCTCCTGCTCTGCCGCAACCACTTGGGTAAAACCACCGCGATATTTCGCCAAATCCTCCTCTTTACGGTCCAGTTCTTTCTCAACGGTTTTCAACTTTGCGGCTAGTTCGGAATCATCTGCGTTCCCAGTCTGTGACGACAAGCTTGTTAGCTCACCGGCAACCTGCTCTAACCTTCTCTCGGTGTTTGCAAGTTCGGATTTCTGATTTTGAACTACTATATTTAGTCGATTGTATTCAATCTCGGCTAAATGCAGCGCTTCTCTAGCTAAAGAGAGCTTTTCCTGGGCCACATCCTTGCGCTTTAGCAGCACATTCTGCCTCTCGCTAGAGCTTCTCTCGTGTTTGGACAATTCCTCATGAAGTTTTGCAATATCCTCGCTGGAGGTATTCGAAGTTGTTAGGGCCTCTTGATTCTTCGTTGTGTCAGCCTTCACCTGGGCCAGCTGAGATTCTTTGGTCCCTAGGATTACCCGAAGTGAGACCAAACGCTCGGTAGTTACTTTCGAAAGATTACTTATTCGCGATATCTCATTTTCTAATTTTCTACGCTCTTCATTATTTATAGCCTTCGAAATCTCACGGAATTGAGCAAATATTTTATTCAATTTCGTAACAAAGTCATTGTCTGTAGCGCTCATACCCTCTATCTCTGCAATAGCCCTATCTAAGCTCTTAAGAGTGATTGGGTTGATTAACGAGGAAAGCTTTTTGACCTCAGATTTTAGTCTATCAAGTTCGCTCGCCAGTTTATCGGCCTCTTTTTGAGTCTTCTTTTGCTCAGCGCGCGCTTCGGTAATCTCTGATTCCAGCCCTTGATCCGCCTGAGTAAGTTCAGCAAGCCTAGATGTTGCTGCTTCAGCTGCCAATTTTTGAGCCGTAAGTATGTTTACCTTCTGTCTTAGACTTTCAATATCCCCCGCCTGGCTGTTCGCTGGCTTACGTAACTCATTTTCAACTGACTGGACCTCGGCTGCTAGCTCTGTCACAGGTGTTTCTAGGTTCTGCTTGACTTCCGTCGCTTTGTCCAAGTCCTTCTGGCCTTTAGCATACCCTTCGGAGAGTGATTCAATCTTAATAGCAAGCGCGGCTTTCTCTGACTCCAGATCTGCCTTTTTACCAACAACCAGTGACGCATTCCTACTCAAACTCTCTATCTGCCCAGAAAGATACGAGACGTCACGCATTAGTTTGTCCCGCTCCTCTGTACAAGCGCGAATCTTTAACTCTAGAGCCTGTCTCTCGGCCGTATGTGGGTTCTCGTTCTTGGTTTCAAGCCTGGTCTCTAGCTCGAAGATTTTTTCATCAATCTGAATAATTTTTTTATTCAGTTCCGACTTTTTACTATCATTTTCTCGCAAAGTATTAGAGTATTCGGCCGTCAAAGAGCCAAAATACTTTTGTTGGGCCACAGCTAGCTCTACTTCGAATTCTTTGCGACCCTCAGCGCGTTTTACGAGTCTTCGCAGATTTGCCACTCGTGGGATCAATTCCACCAAGATGTCACGGAGACGAATCAGATTGGCATCAGTCGATTCTAACTTACGTATGGCTTGTTCACGCTTAATTTCATACTGCTTTACCCCGGCGGCTTCATCGAAAAGAACCTTCCGCTCTGAAGCGGTGAAGAAAAGCAATCGGTCCACCATGCCCTGACCAATTACGGTATAGCTAGACTGACCAAAACCGAGTGAAGCCAGAAGCTGTTGAATGTCAGAAAGCCTGACTTTCTTGTGATTAATTAAATACTCACTCTCACCAGAGCGATAGAGTTTGCGAGAAACCTCGATCTCTGTCATGGTATGTTCTTTGTTGTTTAACTCAAATTTGAAAGGCTTCTCATCTGCAAGAATGATGGAAACTTCGGCATACGAACCCCTTGGTTTGACAACGCTACCACAGAAGATAACATCTTCGCTCTTTTTGCTACGAAGATTTTTGCCACTCTGCTCGCCGGTCACCCAGCGCATGGCGTCAGCTACATTACTTTTCCCAGAGCCATTTGGGCCAACAATGGCGGTAATGTTACTATTTTTTAGATATTCAAAATCAAGAACGCTACGTCCAGCGAACGATTTGAAACCATAGATTTCAATTCTTTTCAGAAACACGTATCAATTGTACTAGATTTGAGCCGTATGAAGCAACGATTTTAGACTACCTGAGAGTGCCGCTCCAAACTTGCCAAGCCAGAAGCGCCTTGGCAACAAGAGAAAGAGTGATATAGGCATACTCACCATAGACATAGTCCTTCCACTTCCCCACTTTTTTGTACTGCAAGATCATGTTAATTGCGAATATGTTGAATGAAACAAAGAGTGACCAGAATATCCAATACACAAATGTTGGAACCGCTGATGCACTGGATAAAATGGCGTTATAAAAGTAGAGACCCATGACCACCCAAGGAACTAGTCCTGCAAAACAACCAAAAATATAGCTAGTCCAATCTGTCTTCTTGGTGGTTTGATTGTGCACCTCCATAACCCACCCAAATAGAATCATACAGGCGTTTAGCGAGAATATCAGAATCAAAGCCGACAGGTCATAAACGCCGCAGAGCATCGCGATCACGATAACCATAAGCGAAGAGGTGATACTGTATTCCATCCAACGGAAAAGATTGATGCCCCTGCTAATCCATTCGTTATATTTTTTGTTCCAAACAGTAGCCGCTCCTAGTAGAAATAACCCAGACAGAATCAAAAACGACGCCACAATTAGACCAACATGTACGTCGCCGACTTTCTCAAGCACCGGCGAAGGAAATTTAAGTGCTGCATTCCATTTGAGATAATTAGTAGTCACTGGTAATTTGTAGTCTTTTACAGCCGAGATCAGCCACATCGCCACACCTTGTGCAAGCAGCACAAACCCTACAAAGAGATTATAGAGCTTTAGCTTTCGTAGTTTAGCATCCATGTTCCCTCCTTTATTTACCGTATTATAGCATAAATGAAAGAGGCCCACAGCTGGGGTTGTGAAACCTCTTCTGTGGGCCTAGCTAGTCCTGATGCGAGCGATACGTTCTATCTTGAAATCCTTTCGCATCAGGTATGTCTCCATCTTGATAGACTCTCGAGACTTATCCCGTGGCTTCTCAAGGATGCCTTTGACCTTGGGAGCAAGACGCCTATAGGCTGCGTCATTGTCTTCCAAAATCTGTGGCAAAGCAGTGGGATTCACGTCCAGAGCCCTGGCGGCAGCATACCGCTTTTCAAAATCAGTGATGTCTGCAGCGAGGACAAATGCGTCCATCCATGTAACACGAACCGAGAACGGCTCCCAATTGCCGCAAGCGTAGACAAGACCCCCAACGATACGTGAACGTTCGAGCTGTGAGCGGAGCACTCGCTCCACCTCCTAACGGGTTTGCTTCTTCTGAGAAGGCGTGTTCTTGTTCGCCTTCTTGGCCTTTTTGGCCTCGCGCTTCCCCTTGTTCTTGCCTTGCTTGCTCACGGTGAGCACACCTCCTCGGTGCAAATTGAGGTACGGGGTATTACAGTTCGCGAGAATAATAGCTCAAAATAAGCACAAATTCAACCCAAAAAGGCCTTTCGGCCTTTTTGAAATACTATTTTTTTGTTTTAACTACTTTGATGTGTGCTTCTTCCAATCTCGCGTCTGGTAGCTCTGTAGGAGCCCCGGTGAGAGGATCCCTAGCATCTCCTGTCTTTGGAAAAGCGATGACTTCGCGAACGTTCTTTTCACCCAAAAGCACAGTAATCAGACGATCTAGTCCTACTGCAAACCCACCATGAGGTGGTGGTGAAAAAGTGAAAGCCTCCAGCATGTGACCGAATCTGGCTCTTGTCTCTTCTTTGCTCATACCCAAGATTTTGAAAATCTTCTCTTGTAGTTCTTCTTGGTAGATCCTAGTACTACCACTGCCAAGCTCGCTGCCATTTAACACAAGGTCAAAGGATTCCCCCCGAACCTCGAGTGGTTTCGTCTCAAGTTTATCGATATCTTCACTGTTTGGTCTAGTGAATGGATGATGAGCCGAGGTGATGTGACCAGCCTCAGCAGTCTCAAACAATGGGAAATCTATTACCCAAACAAATGCCATCTCGGTAGGATCGTTTTTGTCTTTGCGCAAATCTGGCTTGTCGGAACCATATTTATCCATAGATTCGGCATATGTAATCCTTGGGAAAGGTTTTTGTTGAATCTTTAGGCTTGGTGCCACCTTACCAACAAGCTCGATCATCGCACCCTCGAGAAAATCCATAATTTCTTCTTGGCTCACAAAAGACATTTCGAAGTCGAGTTGCGTGAACTCTGGCTGCCTGTCTCCACGCTGGTCCTCATCACGGAAACAACGGGCAATCTGGAAATATTTTTCTACTCCAGAAACCATCAGCAGCTGTTTATACTGTTGCGGTGACTGAGGTAAGACAAAGAAATTACCTGGCTGCAGACGAGACGGAACTATGTATTCACGCGCACCCTCTGGGGTACCCTTAGTAAGGCAAGGTGTTTCAACTTCCCAAAAACCGTTCTCAGAGAAGTAATTACGGAAAAAAAGGTTAATCTTGTGGCGCATTTCCAGATTATTCCTCATACGAGTACTGCGAAGATCTAGATAACGGTGCTTTAACCTGGTGAGCTCACCGACCTCTGAGGTATCTTGGTTGACCTCAAAAGGAAGTGGCGCAGACTTAGAAACAAGAGTGATTTCCTTAACGCCAATCTCTACTGTCCCAGTTGGAAGATTCTCGTTCACGAGCTTATCTGGGCGCTTTTGGACTTCACCGATAACCTCGATAAGGTCCTCCGCAGAAAACGCCGATGCGGCTGGGATTAGTTCTTTACGGAAAACTACCAGCTGGATCAGGGAGCTGCGATCACGAAGGTCGATAAAGACTAGATTACCATGGTCACGAATACTATCAACCCAACCGATGAGCTTAACGTCTTCACCGATTTTTTCATTTGTATCGATATTGCTTATTCTTTGCATGTTTTCCCCTTTAGACAAGTATAGCTTACTTCTTGAACTTTTTCACGGCGGCGATAGCGGCGGCCTGCTGGGCTGCCTGCTTGGATGATCCAGCGCCTTCGCCCCACTTGGTATCGCCAACAAACACGCCAACCAGAAATTTCTTGTTATGGTCTGGGCCTTCCTCGGAAATCACTTCATAACGAGGCGTCACTCCTTCATGTTCCTGAGCCAGCTCCTGAAATTCGCTCTTCGGATCGACGTAAAGCCTTTCTTTAATAATGTAATCCAGGCGCGTCAGTAAATTTTTGGTAATAAAATCACGTGCCGCGTCATAGCCCTGGTCCAGATATATAGAGCCAGAAATAGCCTCGAACGAATTCGCTAGCAACAGCTGTCGGCTGCGGCCAAAACTCTTAGATTCACCCTTGCTCATGAGCAAATATTCTTCAACTCCAAGCTCGCGTGAAACGTCCGAGATAGTCTCGGTTTTAACGAGTGCCGATCTCCAGTTGGTAAGCTCCCCTTCTGGATTTGGATAATTCCGATAAAGATATTCCGTAACGACAAGCTCGAGAACTGCATCCCCGAGAAATTCGAGCCTTTCGTTGTGTTCTTTCACCGACTTATTTTCGTTTAGGAACGACCGATGAGTCAGCGCTGTCTCCAAAAATGACTGGTCGTTGTATGTTACGCCCAGCTTCTTCATAAATTCCGTGAGATCTCTCATTTTACGTCTTTCCAAACGTTATTGTTCGAACGCGGTTGAGAACTTCTCGACTTCGCTCGAAGAATAAAATTTATTTATTTTTACTTTTTAATTTTTCCTTTTCCAAGTGTTTGTCTTCGCTTGGATCGTATTTGTCGCTAGCTCTGAATATGGTTCCCAGAACGCCGTTTATAAAACGGCTGGAATGTTCGCCGCCAAAGGCCTTGGCCAGCTCAACTGCTTCGTTGATAGCCACTTTTGGTGGCACTTCGCTAGTGAAAAGTAGCTCATAGATACCCATTCTCAGGATAATCAAATCCACTAGAGCAATCTGATCGATAGGCCATTCAGGGGCGGCGGGGCGCAGAATTGAATCAATCTTCTCTGCATTATCTATAACGCCCCAAACCAAGACATCTATAAATTCGCGGCTTTCAATACTGCCAGCGAATTCGTTGTAGTTACGATCGAGGATAGGCACCATGCCCTCATGCGCTTCAGCGCGAAGGTCCAGGTCTTCTGCTAAGTTACGCTGCAGAAACTCCCATTCATACATAGTTTGGAATGCGACTATGCGCGAAAGGTGCCTGTTAGATGCCATCTATTCCTCGTTCTTCTCTTTTTTCTTTGCGTCTTTCCTAAGCTTCTTGTCGAGCTTGCTCTCTACGTCGAGTACTTTCTTGTCGCCATAATAGCCACAAACGGTACAAGCAGTGTGGGACTGTAGCAATTCGCCGCATTTGCTGCATTTGACCAAATTCATTTTGGTAAGAGCGTCATGCGAACGCTTTTGCTTGGCTTGGGAAGAAGTTTTTCGTTTTTTTGGTACTGCCATGTTACTCCTCTATCTCTGTCTCTTTATTATTACATTTACATGCTTCATGATTCAAGTTGACCCCACAACCTAGACAAATTCCTGGGCAATTCGCTTTGCAGAAATTTTGTGTCGGAACCGCTAGGATTATCTCGTCGCGAAGTTCGGCGCCCGGGTCAATGTTTAGATATTTATCAACGTACAGGTCATCTTCGTTTTGCTCTTTTCGGTCCAGGATGTATTCTCGTTCGAAACGAAACTTAACGCTTGTGTCAAAGTTGTCTAGACAACGATCACAGATCAGCCCTACCGAGGCTTCCCCAATGCCAGAAACCGCTACGCTGTCCTCGAGTCTCATCATTTTACCCTTCACGGAGAGTGTGTTGCCGATGATTTCCTCTGGCAAATCGAAACTAGCGATATCCTCTACCATTTCGAAGTTCTCGGTAGTACCGAGCTCCGCGCGTAGAAGATTTTTCACACTGATAAGTTTCATTCATTAATCCCTAGTAAAACAGAGCAAATTATAGCACAAAATCTAGTTCGTGACAATGCTTAAAGGTCCTCAAGAGCATAAACATCATATGCAACTTCTTCATAGGGATGAATCACCTTCATGGCAACAATAACTTGTTCGATTTTGTCCTCGGTACATAGCATTTCAATACGGTCCTCTTCAACCTCTTCTAGCTTTCCTGAGGCACCAATGAATGGCTTCGCTTTATCGCTCGGCAAAAATCGACCAGTACCACGCGAGCTGAAACTGCAATTGGAGTAGTTACCGATAACGCCGGCGCCAGCCTCCCCCATTGCGGCAAGAATTTTTTGAGTATATTCAACAGGAGTGAAAACAACAATTTTGTATTTTTTCATATTTTTATGCTAATCCGTCACAATACTAAGTATCTTGTCTTGAACGTAGAATGATTTCGCAATCTTTTTGCCAGTCAAATAATTCGCAATCTTCTCAGATTCTTTCGCGAGTTTCAGGACTTCGGCCTCGGTAGTTCCAGGAATGACGAGTAACTGGTCTCTGAGTTTTCCGTTCACTTGCACGGCGACAGTGATGAGGTCGTCTAGTAAAAGCTTCATGTCAAAAGTTGGCCAAGTCTGGATGTGAATACTGCCCTCGAAACCAAGTTTTTCGAAAAGTTCTTCAGTCAAATGCGGTGCAAATGGCGCCATCAGAAGTAACGTCTGCCCGAGAGCCTGACGCCAGACAGAATTGTGCTTTGCAATCGGCAAATCTTTCTCGAGCTCTGCGAATGCGTTAAATGTCTCCATGAAAGCAGAAACACAAGTATTGAACTTCATTTCTGGCAAGTCCGCTGAAACTTTTTGAATCAGCTTATTCGTAATACGAGCCAAACGGACTTCGTTTTCATCCGCAGGAACTATCACGCCATTATGCCAATCGCCCTTTTCAGGGTTTATCCTAATCACAAAGTCGAAGAATTTGTCCAAGAAACGTCTGACACCGACTAGACCGTTCGGGTTCCATGGGCCGCCCTGATCGTATGGACCCATAAAGGCTAGATACATGCGAACAGCATCAGCACCATATTTATCAACTTCAATATCCGGGTCAATGACATTACCCTTGGATTTGGACATTTTCAGTCCATCAGGGCCAAGAATCATCCCCTGATGACGGAGAGACAAGAATGGTTCGCCAAAATCGAGATGACCAGCGTCACGGAGCGCTTTAGTGAAAAATCTAGAATAAAGCAAATGCAAAACGGTGTGCTCAGCTCCACCGATATACATGTCTACAGGCAACCAGTATTTTAGCTTATCCTTAGCCGCAAACTCTTTGTCATTCTTTGGATCGGCGTAGCGCAAGAAATACCAACTAGAGCAAACGAAAGTGTCCATAGTGTCGGTTTCGCGGGTCGCTTTACCACCACACTTTGGACAAGTCGTATTGAAAAAATCTTTATCATGTCTAAGCGGTGATTCCCCTGTCGGCTTGATACTAACTTCTTCCGGTAAAATCACTGGCAGGTCTGACTCTGGTACAGGCACTTCTCCACATTTCTCGCAATAAATGATCGGTATCGGCGCGCCCCAATATCTCTGACGTGAAATCAACCAGTCTCGAATCTTGAAGTTCACTTTCTTCCCAGCAAGACCCTTCTCTGCTAGCTTGGAGTTGATTTTTTCTTGGGCCTCCTTAGATGTCAAACCGGTGAAATCGCCCGAGTTTACCAAAACTCCATAATCAGAGAATAATTTCTCGTCTTTGCCAGCCGAAGGAGCGGCAATAACGTCGATAATCGGTAAATCAAATTTTTTCGCGAATTCCATGTCGCGTTCGTCATGGGCAGGCACGGCCATAATGGCACCGGTGCCATATCCCATCAGCACATAGTCAGATATCCAAACAGGAATTTTTTCGTTATTTATCGGGTTGACCGCATAAGCGCCAGTAAAAACACCCGTCTTCTGCTTTTCCTGCATGCGATCAAGCTCGGTCTTGCCCTGGGTCGTAGCGATATACTTCTCTAC
>Ga0209540_10000695_pt1 | contig 29019 bp, 30 predicted proteins | sample BarGraIncu01121A_FD_184501 | JGI IMG/M metagenome (GOLD analysis project Ga0209540, IMG submission 184501) | Arctic peat soil microbial communities from Barrow, Alaska - Barrow Graham LP Incubations 011-21A (SPAdes) (version 2) | ecosystem: Environmental > Terrestrial > Soil > Wetlands > Peat... | reverse complement strand
TCCGCCTCTATGCTGTGCGGCATTATCTTTAGAGGTGCATCCATTATTGCCATCTCTCCTTAAAACACTAATTCTAACAGTTCTTCAATATTGCTGACGGATTTGACCTCGATGTCCTCAAGGCCCGCCGGCACTTCCTTCTTGTTGTCTTCAGGCACGATCACAAGCTTTATGCCCTTCCTTCTTGCGCCGTATATCTTCTCGAATATGCCTCCAACAGGCTTGACCTTGCCTCTCAGGGATATCTCCCCGGTAACGGCAATGTCCTGCCTGATTGGCTTGTCCAAGAGCGCGCTGATTATGCAGACAGTTATGGCTGCACCGGCTGAAGGTCCGTCGATCTTTCCTCCGCCTATTATGTTGACGTGGACGTCGTAGTCAGTTATGTCCTTATCGGTTATCTTCTTTATTACCGAAGCCGCATTGAACACTGAGTCCTTTGCCATGCTTCCAGCTGTTTCGTTGAACCTCATCTTCCCTTTTCCCTTTTCTGATGATGGGAAAACGGCTGTCTCTATCTCTAATGTGGAGCCGATGTAACCACTGACACCCAGTCCGTATATATGTCCAATCTCGTAATGCATATCCTTGCTGACCTCTTCGAAAGGAACAAGCCTGCTGATCGATATTATGTCGTAGAGGTCCTGGGCAGTTACCCTGACCTTAGCCCTCGAGGTCCTTTTCTTGCTGTAGAGCACATAGCCGTAGACGTCGGACAGTATGTTAACGGCCTTCCTTCCCTCCACGGTGTATCTGCTGATTATTTCAGCAACGCCATCCTCCAGCTCAATCTTGAGCTTTCTTGCAGCGTTCTCAACTATCTGGACTATATCCTTTGAGGTCAGTGGCTCAAAATAAACCTCCGTGCACCTCGATCTGAGAGCAGGACTAATATCAGAAGGCTCCCTTGTGGTCGCACCTATGAGCACAAAATCCGCAGGAGCTCCGTTGTCAAAAAGATATTTTATATACTGAGGCGTATTCTCATCCTCAGGGTCGTAGTATGATGAAGAGAACTCAACCCTTTTGTCTTCAAGCACCTTCAAAAGCTTGTTCTGGAGCATCTCGTCTAGCTCGCCTATCTCGTCTATGAAGAGCACTCCGCCATGGGCATCAGTTACCAGCCCCAGTTTCGGCTCAGGCACTCCGGTTTCCGCCAGGTCTCTCTTGGTACCCTGGTAAATAGGGTCATGAACAGATCCCAGAAGAGGGTTGGTTATCTCCCTCGGATCCCACCTGAGAGTGGTTCCGTCAACCTCAACAAACTTCGCATCCTTGCGGAAAGGAGTATATTTCAACTTCACAGCTTCCTTCAGCGCCAGCCTTGCTGCCGTGGTCTTGCCCACGCCAGGAGGTCCATACAGGATTATGTGCTGAGGGTACGGTGAGGCTATCTTGGAGAGTATAGACTTAATCGCCCTCTCCTGCCCCACTATTTCGGAAAAGCTGTCCGGTCTCAAGAGCTCCTGGACCTTTCTGCTCAACTTTTTTTCGTCCAGCACCTGAAGCTGCTCAAACTTCTTAAGCGTCTTTGCGTTTTCAGGACCCTTCTGCTTCTTTAGTATGCCCATCCTTATCTCGTCAATATACTTGTCCTGTTTCTCGACTAGATGCTTCTCAACTTCTTTTTCTATCTTATTTTTTACGTACGTCTTTGCTAGAGCCTCTCCCATGAAATTATTTATGCTTTCAAGGAACTCGTAAATGTTTTTCTCTTCAGGATAAACCTTAAGGCCCTTTCCATCGCTTACGATCTTCTCAAGTGCATAAATCCTCTTGAAAACATCGCTGCTCTTGACCTGCTTCTGGAGCTTGTATTTGACTATCCTGGAGTTTATCATTCCCTCTTCCATGACCTTGTCCATGACATCGTAGAGAACGTCTATCTGAGTGTCGAGAGGCATTGTATCCAGTAACTCCTGCTCCAATTCATCCGAAAAATGAGATTTCATTAATGTCCCCCTTGTTGACCTTTAATTAAAACTTTTATTTTTGTTGAAATTTCGGGATACAGTTTCACTTCCACATCGTAGATGCCGAGCTGCCTTATGTTGTCTACAACTATCTTCTTCTTGTCTATGTCAAGGCCTGCCTGCTTGTTAAGCTCATCTGCGATGTCCTTGCCTGTGATTGATCCGAAAAGCCTTCCGTTTTCGCCCGATTTAACTGAGAGCGTTATTTCCTTGCCCTTAAGGTCACCGGCAAGCTTCTGTGCAGCCTCCACTTCGGACAGCTTCTTCCTTCTATCTGCTTCCTTCTGATTCTGGAGTATGTGCATGCTGGCATCTGTAGCCTCCTGAGCAAGTTTCCTTGGCAGAAGAAAATTCCTTGCATATCCGTCTGCTGCGTTTATGACATCACCTTTTTTCCCTACTCCTTTAACGTCCTTTAGTAGTATTACTTTCATTTACATCGCCCTCTTTTCTATCTTTTTCTATAGCCTCTTTCAATTTTTCCATTGCTTCTTCAATTGTTACACCCGAAAACGTCACTCCAGCCATTGTCATGTGGCCTCCACCGCCCAGACTTTCAGCTATTAACTGTACGTTTATATCTCCCAGTGACCTTGCGCTCAGGAGTATCTCCTCCCCGATTCTTACAAGTACGAAAGATGCCTTGATCCCCGTAATGTTCAGAAGCTCATCCGCAGCCTGCGCAGCTATGACAGAATCCTCATATCCAGGCGGGCATACGCATATGGCTATGTTGTTTTCTACGACTGCAGCCTTTATTATCTCTGCCCTTTTCAGATAAGTATCAAAATCGTCAGAGAAAAGCTTCTTGATGTCTAGAGTGTCTGCCCCGAATTTCCTCAGGAAGGAAGCGGCTTCAAATGTCCTGACACCTGTTTTGAAGTAGAAATTTTTCGTGTCTACATATATTCCAGCCATGAGTGCTTCAGCCTCCATCTTTGTGAGGGGGGGCTTCTCCACCATGTACTGGAGCATCTCGGTAACAAGCTCAGATGTTGAAGAAGCGTACGGCTCTATATAGCTAAGCACGGCTTTGGCTATGAAATCCTTGGATTTCCTATGGTGGTCCACAATGACCACCCTTTTAGCCAACTCCACTATCCTTATGTTCTGGATGTAGCCCTTGTTGTGTGCGTCCACGAGTATCAGCAAACTGTTCTCGTCCAGAAGCTCAAATGTTTTGTTTATGTCCACAAAGGCATCCTCGTATTTTGGATCCATCTTGAGCATTTCAACCATCGGTTTTATGCTGGAGTTGATTGTATCCTGTATTATATAGCATTCTTTGCCCATATGGTGGGTTATGCTGAAAAGCCCCACTGCAGAGCCAAGGCAGTCTATGTCTGCATTTACATGACCCATGATGAATACCTTGCTGCTGTCCTTTATGAGGTCCATAAGCGCATGGGCAATCACTCTCGCCCTCACCCTTGTCCTCTTCTCTACTTCCTTTGTCCTTCCCCCGAAGAACTGCAGCTGCTCACCGTTCTTGATTACAACCTGGTCGCCTCCTCGGCCCAGGGCAAGCTCCTTTGCCGACAGTGCGAACTTCTCATTTTCCATAGGCGTTTCGCCACCCTGACCTATTCCTATGCTTACGGTGACAGCAAGTTTGTTGCCCATGCTAATTTCCCTTACGCTATCCAGTATCTCGAACTTTTTCTCTATCTCATTATCGATGTACTTGTTCTGGACGCACAGGACGTACTTGCTGTTAGAGTACTTCTTCAGCATAGCGTTCAGGTTCTGACCGTAGCTGTTTACCGTACGTTCCATCTCGGCTATGAAGAGGGGCTTCTGCTCCTCCTCTGTAGCTTTCATTACATCGTCAAAGTTGTCCACTTCCATGAGCATTATGGAGTACTTGTCATGCACAGCATCCTTCAGTATCTGATGGGATGTGGTGATGTCGTAGAAGTACAGAAGGATTATCCTGTCGCTGTCTCCGTTTTCATTGTACTCCTGTGAGTCCACAACGCTTACATACACGTCGTAAAATCTCCTGTCTATTACTATGTCTCTGAATACGCTTTTCTTTCCGGATATGGCGTGCTTGAGATTGATGTTCTTGGAAATTGAATTGATATTTGTCCCAAGTATGTCTTTTTCATCCAGTATATCCGACAGATTTCGGTTGTACCAGAGGATACTGCCGTTGAAATCGACCATAGCCAGCGGAAAGGGCAGGTTAGCCAGTGTGTTTCTAGTTGCTCCATCTAACTTTAATGAAAAATCCTCGATGAACTTCTTCCACTCGTCTTTTTTGAAATTTCTGTTTTTTGAACTGTAGTAAATAAGCAGTCCGTACATGGCTGAAAGGGCTATTCCCAGCCACAGGTCGCCGTTGGCGAAGACCAGCACTATTAGGAGCGCTATTATCAGCATATACATTTTGTTGCTTGTTATAAAGTACTTAAATCGATTATCCATTGAGCTTGCCCCCGTTTAACGAGCTATTTTTCTCCTGAAAGGATCTAGTTTCCTGAAATCAATAATCATGTCTGTCAGCCCCATGACCACATATACCAAAATGAACGCAGATGATGAGACGGTCAGAAGGATTACAAGAAATGTTATCACCTTGCTCATTTTGAATCTTCTTCTAAGATAATATGCCGCAAGTGTAGCTCCGTCAAAAGTGAATACCATCTGTGCCATCAGCATTGATGAACCCGCTATGTTCCGCCCTCCTGCTACACCGTATTTGCTCATAAGAGCCCCGATCACTGCAAATATAAGTATGAAGGTACCCACCCTGTTGTTTATATAGATCTCGGAGGCAGGCGGAATCGGCTTTATCTCGTATTGCAGCCTCTTCATTATGCTTCTTGTAGCACTGTAGCATATGAAAGCAAATCCGAATGCGCAAGCGGCCAGCGATACAGGCAGCATCTGTAATATATAATCCACAGTGAAAATCTCCATTGACTGCTGAAACTGCTGGAGCTGCGATTCAGAAGCTCCAGACTGTTTGTAGTACTCATAATACTTCTGCATCGATTCTTTGATAATCTGGAGATTCTGGTTCACAAATTCAGTGAAACCGGTGTTGTATACGACTGCTATGACAATCGCCATATCTATCAATAATGCCGCAGCTGCTGCAGCTGCAAGCATTGCTATCGTGGTCCAAACTTCTTTTCCGGTCTTAATGCAGTAACCCAGTGTCAAGCCAGTTCCGCCGAATATTGCAGAAGACGTGACTGCCGATACCGGACTGTAAAGCATCCCAATCAACACGGCGCTCACAAAGACGGCACCGGCTGCGGCGCTGTAGTTGTGCCTTACGCACAGAATAGCCACAGGGATGGGTAAAATAAATAAGCTCAGCCCCGAAAACATTGGCAGGTTTACGGTCAGTAAAAAAACCGCAACCATAATGGTGCTGGTAAGGCCAGCTTCCACAATTGCCCTCGTGCTGAAATTCTGTTTATGCATCAAAAACCTCCGCTTTAATCAATTTATTGTCAGAATATTTCTCGGGAAATATTCGGGATGCCCCGAATGTCTTTAATCCCTAATATCTATTTTAGTTATATTTGCTGATTAATGCAACAATAACAATCAGGACAAAAAGAGCCGCTTCAAAAGGTGATGCGTAATCTCCTTTTGAAACGGCTCTCGAAGCTCGTTACTAGTCTGTTGTGAATGGTAACAAAGCTATGTTTCTTGATCTCTTTATTGCATCTGTAAGCTCTCTCTGATGCTTTGCGCAGTTTCCGGAAACTCTTCTTGGCAGAATTTTTCCTTTTTCCGAAACAAATTTTCTCAATGTGTTTATATCTTTGTAATCTATAAACTCTGATTTATTAGCACAAAAAGCGCATACTTTTCTTTTAGGTTTCCTGAACTTAGAAGGGCCTCTTCTTCCAGCTTCTCTATTGCTCATATTTCTTCCTCCTTACCTTAAAATGGAATTTCCCCGTCATCATCGATTGGGGTAATATCCTCGCCGTATCCGCCGCCGTAGCTGCTTCCTCGGCTCTGAGTTTTTCCAAAATTTTCGAATTCTCCATCGTTTGAGCGGCTTTCGGATTTAGTTCCGTTTCCCCATTCGAGGAACTGGACTTCGTCTGCTACCACTTCAGTGACATACCTCTTAGTACCGTCCTTAGCGTCGTAGTTTCTCACCTGGATTCTTCCGCTAACGCCCATAAGCTTTCCTTTGCTCATATAGTTTGCAGTAGATTCGGCCTGCTTTCCCCATACTACTATAGGAATAAAGTCGGCTTCCTTTTCTTTTTCCTTGGAGAATCTTCTGTCAACGGCTAAAGTAAAGGTGGCAACTGCTGTTCCGGTTCCCGGCGTAAACTTAAGCTCTGGATCCTTAGTTAATCTTCCAATTAAAACAACCTTGTTCATTAAAGCACCACCTATTTTCTTTCGATGTTAACGATGATATGTCTTACAATTGTGTCATTGATTCTGAAAATTCTGTCTAACTCTTTAGGTAATTCAGCATCAGCACTAAAGTTGATCAATGTGTAAAATCCTTCGTTGACTTTCTTTATTTCGTAAGCAAGTTTCCTCTTGCCCCAGAAATCAACATTTTCAATTACACCACCACCATTTTCAATTACGCCCTTGAATTTTTCGATGTTAGCTTTAACAGCTTCCTCGTCTAATGTTGGCTGTAATATGAATATAGTTTCATACTTTCTCATTTGATTTCACCTCCTCCCTTTGGACTAGCGGCTGTGATTTTCACAGCAGGGACTACAATACAATATTTTATCATTCAGGGCAACGTTTTGCAACATTTATTCCGATGTTTTTTTGCCCTCGGATACTATTTTTTTTACATCCTTCTCAAACTTGTTCCTGGGAAGCATCAACAACCTTCCGCATATCATGCATTTTATCTTTATGTCTGCCCCCACCCTTATTATTTCCCACTCCTTGCTTCCGCAGGGGTGCGTTTTTTTCAGTTCAACTACGTCACCTATGTTAAATTCCTTTGGCATTTCATCACTCCTTCGATAGATTAGTTGGTGCGAACGGCATATCAATTTTTTCTTTCAGAAGCGTTTCAATTACTTCCCGTCTGAGCTTCATCTCCAGAAGAGCGTTTGCCTTTGGTTTTGTTCTGGCCATAACCCTAATGGTTATGGCTGTATCCTTAAGAGCGGAAATACCCAGAACCGTCGGGCACTCAACCATGTCCTCATTCTCCTCGCAGAACCTTGCGCTTATCGCCTCTATTGCTTCAGTTGCCCTGTCCAGGTCTTCGCTGTGCGAAATGTCCACATCCACCATTATTCGCATATTTCCTCTGGAATGGTTCGTAACCTTTGCAATGGCTCCATTTGGTATTGTATGCAGGTCTCCGTTGAAATCCCTTATCCTGGTCAGTCTGAGCCCTATGCTTTCAACAATACCGCTCTTTCCGTCGATGTCTATGTTGTCACCCACTGAGTACTGGTCTTCAAAAAGTATGAAAAACCCGTTTATGATGTCCTTAATGAGGCTCTGTGATCCGAAACCCACCGCAACACCACCTATGCCGGCTAGGGTTAGTCCCACATTTCCGAACATCCCGACTATCGCTATTATACCTACGAAGGAGACGACATACCTCAGGATGCTCTGGAGCACCACTATGAGTGTCTGCGACTTCCTTTCAACAAGCGAAAATTTGAAGGTCTGATGCTTTTCAATTGCCCTTCTTATGATCACATTTCCTACCTTTACTGTTATGTACATGGCAGCTATTATCAGGACAATCTTGACAGAATTGTATACGAAATAGTACAACTCCTTCTCTGCGTTTGGATATTTTTGAAAAAAGCTGATTATCTTATCCATTTTTTATTTCTCCAGTTCTATCTCTCTGTAGCCTTCAGCAGACTTATAGAATATTTTTCCGGCTTCTACCTCTCCGCTCTTTACAAGGACCGACGATCTTTCAAAGTCCTCGGGCTTGATTCTGAGGCTAATGCCGCAGCTTTTTGTAAGGGTTGTCGGTGTAGGTATGACAGTTACCTCGAAACCCTGTGCCTTCAGTTTCTTCTCAGCGCTTATGGCTCCGTGTGTATTTTTAAAAGAAATCAAGTAATATTCCTTCATGCTGACCTCCTTGCAAATTATATTTTGTTGTCATATATAATTTCATTCATTATACTTATTATATAGACTTGAAATCCAATACTATTATAACAGAAAGCAAATTCTATTTACAGCTTTAAGGAGGTGACCGGCTCTTATGAATTATCTTAAGGACGGATTTGACAGGCTGCTAATTTTTGTAATAGCCTATACGCTTATTTGCCTTATCTTTTTCAACACGCTTGAGTACACGTTGCCCTTTGTCCTTGCATTCATATGCGCTTACATAATAAGAAGGCCTACGCTGTTTCTGTGTTCCAGATTCAAACTCAAAAAATCTACTTCTTCCATGATCAGCACCATTATATTCTTTGCAGCCATACTTTCGGTGCTTTCCTGGGGTATTACGCAGCTGGCTCAGGAAGCCGTGAGTCTAGGCAAGAATGCACAGGACTACATCAACTTAAATCTGGACAATATAGTGAAAACATTCGATAATTTTGGTAATTTTTACCAAAATCTGGATCCAAGCATACTTTCTGCCATTGAAAATAATTTTTCAAGTTCAATTACAAAATTATCCAATGCCACGGTTTCAATAACAGGCAAGGCTCTTGCGATACTTCTGAACCTAGTGGCATCAGTTCCTTACATACTTTTGGTTATCGTTTTTACAATGCTTGCAACCTATTTCTTCACAAAGGACATGTCTTTAGCTAAAAACAAGCTGATCTCAATAATACCTGCAGGCAAGGAAGAAAAGCTGATGTCTGTGCTGAGGGAAAGCAGGAGAATGCTTGGCAATTATCTCAAATCCTACGGCGCAGTAATCGGACTTACTTTCATAGAGACCCTGGCGGTTTTCCTCATATTCAAAGTAAAATACGCCTTTATCCTGAGTCTGATGTCGGGAATTTTCGATATACTTCCTGTACTTGGCGTGGGTACGGTGTATATCCCTGTAGCCCTTGTATATATGTTAGTGTTTAAAAACTACTTTGTTGCGATTGGGATTTTGATAGCCTACGTTCTTGTCGTTATAATCAGGCATTTGGTTGAGCCAAAGATAGTATCGAGTTCCCTGGGCATCCACCCTGTGGCAGTCCTCGCTGCTATATTTATCGGACTCAAGGCAAACGGCGTCCTGGGCATGATATTCTGCATATTCATGGTGGTTTTTTACACGATACTTCACAAAGTCGAAATCCTTTAATTGTATGCATAAAAAAGCCTTTATTGTAAAATATTACAATAAAGGCTTTTTTCTACTTCTTTTCCTTAGCTTGCTTAAGCACCTGCTTTTCTTCTGCAGAGAGATCGTATCTGGATATCCCCCTGTCTATAGGTTTCGCATAAGTTGTGCTCTCGTTTCTTCCAAATAGACCTGTTAGAACAAAACCGTTGTCCCTTTCATCAAGAGCTGCCACCGAGAAGCTCAGATCGCTTCCGACATCCTCGAATGCACTGTACCTCACAACCGAAACCTTCTGCAGACATCCACGCAGTTTCTGGTCCATGCTGTCGTACATCGACTTGATCTCATTGCCTTCCTTTGCAACCTCGTCCACTTTATCCAGATATCCATTTATTATCTCTTCCATATTTTTGTTTTCAATCCCCCTGCTAAGCTTCCTGAATTTTTTCTCCAGTTTGCTTATGCTGCTGAGCGATACCACTACCATTATAAACAGTATAATTATTATTAGTGCCATTGCCGCAAGTATGAACGGCAAATATGTGCTGATTATTGCAAATACACTTTCCATTGATATTTCCTCCCTGATGATGTTTCACGTGAAACATTTATATACTTAATATGTCCATTATTCTCTGAAGGTCGTCATTCGAATAATATTCTATTTCGATTTTACCTTTGTTGTTCTTGCTGGATATGAGTACCTTTGTGTCAAATCTCTCCTCCAGTTTGTTCTTTATGTCAACTATGTATGGATCAGAAACCATTTTCTTCTCAGGCTTCTGCTTCTCGAAGCCCTTTCCTTTTGCAATTTCAGATATCAGCTTCTCTGTCTCCCTGACAGTAAGCCCATCGTCTATTACCTTCTGTGCAAGCTTGTACTGCAGCTCCTTGTCTTCAAGAGCAAGTATAGCCCTTCCGTGTCCTTCAGTAATCACTCCGTCTATAAGATATTCCTGAACCCTGGCATCAAGGTTGAGCAGTCTCATTGTGTTTGATAGAGCCGTTCTAGATTTACCTAACCTTCTTCCGAGCTCCTCCTGTGTGAAAGCGAAATCCTCTATCAGTTTTCTGAACGCCCATGCCTCTTCTATCGGATTAAGGTCCTGCCGCTGTATGTTTTCGATAAGCGAAATCTCCAGCACGCCTTTTTCGTCGATATCCATTATTATAACAGGCACTTCCTTGAGTCCTGCAGCCTTAGCAGCCCTCCATCTTCTCTCCCCTGCGATAATGCTGTAGGTATCGCCGTCTTTTTTGAGTAGTATAGGCTGTATTATGCCATGCTCCTTGATCGATTCTGACAGCTGCTGTATCTTTTCCTCGTCAAAGGCTTTCCTCGGCTGTCCTGCGTTGGGCTTTATAAGATTTATGGAGACCAGATTCGCTGCTGACGACGAGTTTCTGTCTGTTTTCTGCTCTTCCTGAGCTTCTTCCTCAGGTATCAGCGCACCCAATCCTTTTCCTAGGCCAAATTTCTTGCTCAATATTCCTGCCTCCCCTGTCTCGATATAAATTCTTTTGCAAGCTGCTCATATGCTTCGGATCCTTTGCACCTGTCATCATAAAGCATTATTGGCAGTCCGAAGCTTGGCGCTTCCGCAAGCCTTACATTCCTAGGGATTACAGTTTCGTAAACTTTGTCCTTGAAATGGGTCTTTACCTCGTTCATCACTTCATTTGAAAGCCTCGCCCTGCTGTCAAACATGCTCAACAGCACACCCTCAACCTCGATATCCCTGTTGAGTGACTTTTTGACCAGGTTTATAGTGTTAAGCAGCTGCCCTACGCCTTCAAGTGCATAGAATTCGCACTGGATAGGGATTAAAACGCTGTCCGAAGCAGTCAGCGCGTTGATAGTGAGGAATCCGAGGGAAGGGGGACAGTCGATGAACACAAAATCGAACCTCTCCTTCATCTGTTCCAGCTTGTTCTTCAGTATGGATTCTCGCTTCGGAACGTGTATGAGCTCAACTTCGGCACCTGACAGTTCTACTGTCGATGGCAGCAGGTAGAAATTGTCTACCAGCTCACATTTTTTGATAGCTGAATCAATTGACGCATCTGATGTGAGCACGTCATACATAGAGGTTTCGATACTCCTCTTGTCGAATCCAAGACCGCTTGTTGTGTTCCCCTGTGGATCTATGTCAATGCTCAGAACATTGTAGCCGTTCAGAGCCAGGAAAGCACAAAGATTTATGCTGGTGGTCGTCTTGCCGACACCACCTTTTTGATTAAAAATAGAAATGACCTTCAAATATATCACCGCCTGTTTAATATGCAGAGAACTGCGCTACTCTCATTATATATTTTATTTCACTATATTAAAAGCTTTTAAAGAAAAAAGTAATGTTTCACGTGAAACATTACTTAAATCATTGATGTTTTGTTCTGTTTAAGGGGCTTCTTGGCGGCAACCCCCGGTTTTCTCGGGAACTGTTTTGGCGTCGGCTTTACTTTTTTCACTATTACCAGATTGTGCTTCAGGTCGCTTTCTTCAATTTCCACCTCTATGACCTGCTCAAGCTTTCCGCCGAGCATCCCTATTGCGGCTTTTGCTTCCTCTATTTCAGCATCTGCGCCTGGTCCCTTCATTGCCACGAAGTATCCGTTTACCTTGACGAAAGGCAGGCACAGCTCGGACAGCAGCTTCATGTTGGCAACAGCCCTGGAAATACATACGTCGAAGCTGTCCCTGTATTGAACCTTTGCCAGATCCTCAGCCCTTCCGTGTATCGCAGTGATATCCTGTAGGCCAAGCTTCGAAATGACCTCGTTAAGGAAGTTTACCCTCTTCAAGAGCGAGTCAAGCAGAACCACCTTCATGTCGGGCTTGACGATTTTCATGGGTATGCCCGGGAAACCTGCTCCCGTGCCAACATCTATAACGCTTTTTGCCTTATGAAGTTCGCTGAAATTGAAAACTTTCATGGAATCTATGAAGTGCTTCTTCATTATTCCCTCATCATCTGTAATTGCTGTCAGGTTGATCTTCTCATTCCATTCCTGGATAAGATTCTTATATTCGACAAACTGATTGTATTTAACTTCATCGAACTCAAGGTTTATGCTTTTGCAAGAATCCTCAATTAATTTATAGTAATCCATCCTTATTCTCCTTATTACTTCTGGTAATATTTTCCATATATATAAGCAGTACTGTGATATCCGCAGGGGATACCCCAGAAACCCTGGAGGCCTGTCCCAAATTGTAAGGCTTTATCTTGTCAAGCTTTTGTATGGCTTCGATCCTGAGTCCCTTTATCATGCTGTAGTCGAGATCCTTGGGGATAACTCTGCTTTCAAATTTTTTGAACTGGCTTACCTGCTCAAGCTGCTTTTCGATGTAACCCTCATATTTTGATATGGTATTTACCTCTTCAGCCACGTCAAGGCTGAGTTCCTGCCTTCCCGTGTCCAGCGGCTCCACCCTAAAGTAATCAAGCTCAGGTCTCTTTATGAGCTCGTACAGGCTTATAGGCTTTTTAAGCTCTGTAGAATTGAGGCTTTCAAGGAACTCGTTCACTTCTCTTTTTCCCGTCACCTGGATCCCCTTTATTCTCTTGACCTCATCCTCTATTGCCTTCTTCCTGGCGGTATACCTTTCATACCTTTCATCGGTTACAAGCCCGACCTTGCGGCCCAGCTCTGTGAGCCTCAGGTCTGCATTGTCCTGCCTCAGCAAAAGCCTGTATTCGGACCTTGAGGTCATCATCCTGTATGGCTCGTTTGTTCCCTTAGTGACCAGGTCGTCTATAAGAACGCCTATATAAGCCTCGGATCTGTCCAGCACCAGCGGTTCCCTGCCCTTGCACTTAAGAGCCGCGTTTATTCCAGCTATAATTCCCTGGGCTGCGGCCTCCTCGTAGCCTGAGCTTCCGTTTATCTGTCCGGCGCCGAAAAGCCCGTCTATGTTCTTGAACTCAAGCGACAGCTTGAGCTCCTCAGGATTGAAGCAGTCATACTCTATTGCATAGGCGGTCCTTAATATCTCCGCTTTTTCAAGCCCAACCATAGACCTGTACATCTTGACCTGCACGTCCTCAGGCATTGAGCTTGAAGCCCCGCCAACGTACATCTCCTCAGTATTTTCGCCTTCTGGCTCTATGAAAATCTGGTGGACCTCCTTGTCCGGAAACCTCATCACCTTGTCCTCCAGTGACGGGCAGTACCTGGGTCCCACGGATTTTATGGATCCGTTGTACAGCGGCGACCTGTCTATGTTTTCCTTTATTACCTTCAGGGTGTCGCTCGTTGTGTATGTCAGGTAGCAGGATATCTGTGCTTTCTCAAGCTTGCCGCTCATGAAGGAAAACGGAATTATCCTCTCGTCGCCCTTTTGTTCTGTCATTTTCGAGAAATCCACGCTTCTCCTGCTTATCCTTGCAGGCGTACCGGTCTTGAACCTCCTCAGCTCTATTCCGTTGAGTTCAAACCCCTGGGAAACGTAGTTTGCAGGATAAAGGCCGCTCGGACCTCCGCTGTAATTAACATCTCCGATTATTATCCTGCTTTTTAGATAGGTTCCCGCAGCAACTACAACGATGCCAGCCTCGTAATAGGCTCCGTTCCTTGTCAGGACTCCCTGCACCTTGTTGTCCTCTATCCTTATCTCTACTGCCTCCAGCTGCCTCAGGTCCAGGTTCTGCTGAAGCTCTATCACGTGCTTCAGCCTCTCTGAGTACCTTCTTTTATCAGCCTGCGCTCTCAGAGAATGCACCGCAGGACCTTTTGAGGTGTTCAGCATCCTTGACTGTATGAAGGTGTGGTCGATGTTAATTCCCATCTCTCCTCCCAGCGCGTCTATCTCCCTTACCAGGTGGCCCTTAGCAGTGCCTCCTATGTTGGGATTGCAGGGCATGAGAGCTACGCTGTCCAGATTCATGGTGAGCATAAGGACCCTGCACCCCATTCGCGCCGCAGCAAGTCCGGCTTCGCAGCCTGCGTGGCCGGCACCGATTACTACGATATCGTATTTTCCAGCAAAATATTCCATATCTTCATTCACCTACTTTCCTAAACAGAATTCAGAGAAAATCTTGTCTATAATGTTCTCCTCCATGGTGTCCCCTGTGATCTGGCCCAGACTGTACCACGCGTTCCTTATGTCTATTGATGCAAGATCTATGGCGCTGGTGCTGTTCAGGGCTTCTATTGCCTGGAAGCAGCTGCTGTTTGCGGCCATCATCGCTTCCTTGTGTCTCATGTTTGTTATCACGAGCTCGTTTGACTTTATCTCGCCGTGGAAAAACAGCTTCACTATAGCATCTTTGAGCTGGTCTATCCCGAAGCCCTGGGTCACGGATGTGCTTATGACATACTCTGAGTCCAGCTCCTCGATTTCCTTTATATTGATTTTTCCGTTCAGATCCGACTTGTTGAGCAGAACTATATACTTCTTTCCCTTGATGAAGCTTATAATGTCCCTGTCCTCCTCTGTCAGCTCGCTGCTCGAATCAAGGATCAGTATTATGAGGTCCGCCTCCTCGATCTTCTCGATGGACTTTCCTACGCCTATCTTCTCAACCACATCTTCGGTTTCCCTTATACCTGCGGTGTCCACGATCTTGATCGGAATCCCTTTTATGCTTATATACTCCTCTATGACATCCCTTGTTGTTCCCGGTATGTCCGTGACTATAGCCCTGTTCTCTTTGAGCAGCGTGTTCAGAAGGGATGATTTCCCCACGTTAGGCTTCCCCACTATAACCGTGCTTAAGCCTTCCCTTATTATCTTACCTTCGTCGGCGCTTTCTAAGGCTTTCCCGATTTCCCCCGCAACCTCTTTCAGTCGTGCGGCAACCTGGATTCCTGTTATCTCCTCAAGGTCGTCCTCCGGGTAATCAACTGTCGCCTCTATGTGGGCTATCAGCGCTATCAGCTTCTCCCTCAGCTCCCTAACTGCGGCAGAGAGATTTCCTCCTGCCTGCAGGATAGCCGATTTCATGGAAAGCTCCGTCTTTGCCCTTATTATGTCTATTACTGCTTCAGCCTGGCTCAGGTCAATCCTTCCGTTAAGGAAAGCCCTCTTTGTGAACTCGCCCGGTTCCGCAATCCTGGCACCAGCTTTTATCACGTTCTCCAAAACCTTGTTTGCAGCCACTATCCCACCGTGGCAGTTTATTTCAACGGTGTCCTCAGCTGTAAAGCTCCTTGGACCCTTCATGTAGCTCACGATGACTTCATCGATGACTTCATCTCCATCAAGCTCTACAATGTGTCCGTATCTCATGGTATAGGTCTCCATGCTGTCCAGCTCTTTTCTGTTTTTTCCTTTAAATATCCTACCCACTACCTGCAGGGCTCTTTCCCCGGATACCCTGATGATGGAAATTCCGCCTTCCCCGATCGCTGTGGAAATGGCTGTAATTGTATCAAATTCCTTCATATGGCATATTCCTCCCTTCCATCTTCGTAAAATAAGAAAAAGAAAGCCATCAGGCTTTCTTCTTTAAATCCACAACTACTCTTCTGTAAGGCTCGTCACCTTCACTGAATGTCTCTACATTTAAATCGTTTTGAAGTGCAGAATGTATTATACGTCTCTCGTAGGGATTCATAGGCTCGAGTTTCACCTGTCTGTTTGTTGCTCTGACCTTATCGGCAATCCTTTTGGCCAACCTTTTCAGGGTTTCTTCCCTCTTCATTCTGTAGTTTTCTGTATCCAAAATGACTCTCTTATATTCATTTTCTCCGCCTTTGTTTACAACAAGGCTTACAAGGTATTGAAGTGAATCTAAAGTTTCTCCTCTGTAGCCAATCAATATTCCCATGTCAGGCCCTGACATAGATATCCTGACTGCGTTTTCTTCCTCTTTTATGCTGATCTCAGCCTTGACACCCATGTTGTCGAGCACATTCCCAAGGAAAATCTTTGCATCACTGATGTAGTCTTTTCTAACCTTGACCCTTATTTTTGCGGGCTTGCTGCCTATGTTAAGGAATCCTTTATGCCCCTCATCCAAAACTTCGTATTCAACTTTATTTTCAGTAAGTTTCAGCTCTTTAAGAGCATTTTGAAGCGCATCTTCTACAGTTTTACCTGACATTTCTAAAACCTTCATCTAAGTTGACACCTCCCGGATACTAGTGCTATTTAGCTCTTGCTATCTTTTTTTGTCTTTGTTATTTCTTTTGTGTGTTTTGCTTCTTTTGTCTTTACTATATTTTTATCCATCTTTTTCATGATTACAGTCTGAGTTACCTGTATCAGGTTGTTTACTATCCAGTAAAGAACCAGTGCTGCTTTCAGCTTCCAGCTTACATATATCATGAAGAAGCCCATTGATATGTTCATTATCTTTGTCTGCCTTGCCTGTGCAGGGTCGGCATTATTAGTAGGCATGGAAAAAAATCCTGAAACGAAGGTTGTTATTCCTGAAAGGACAGCCAATACTGGGTTGCTTGCACCCAGGTCGATTCCAAGGAAATTTACTCCCTGAAGTCCGGTCATCGTGCTGAAAACAAAATAAAGCGCAATGAATATAGGCCACTGTATAAGCATAGGCAGGCATCCGCTGAACGGGCTTGCTCCCTTTTCCTTATACAGCTTCATCATTTCTTCCTGCGATTTCTGCGGATCGTTTTTATATTTTTCCTGAAGCTTTTTTACCTCAGGCTGTATTTCACTCATTACAAGAGTCGATCTTGTCTGCTTGATTGTGAGCGGCAGCAAAACAATTCTTATTATAATGGTCACGAGTATGATTGCTAATCCGTAGGACAAACCCTTATCCGGAATAAAAGTGCTCAACATGGTGTGAACAGCAATAAAGAACTGTACAAACGCCTCTTTTATATAATTCAAAATTTTCCCTCCAAACGTTATTTTACTGGGTCGCAGCCACCCTTGCTAAAAGGGTTGCATCGTAAAATCCTAAAAAAAGCCATAGTTCCTCCCTTAAGCAAGCCATACTTCTCAATGGCCTGTATAGCGTACATGGAACATGTAGGCGAATACTTGCACGTAGGTGGACTTAGAGGGGAAATATATTTTCTATACAATTTTATTAGAAATAATACGAATTTTTTCATTAACTATATAAACCCGCCTTATTAAAAAGATTCAAAATCGCTTTTTCAATCTCTTTATAGCTTTTTCCCTTAGCAGGATTCCTTGCGATAAAAACCAGATCATAACCTTGTTTGACGCCTTCACAGTTATGCCTGTAGCTTTCCTTTATAAGTCTTTTGATTCTGCTCCTGATGACGCTCTTGCCGACCTTCTTGCTTACGGACACGCCTATCCTGTTCCAGTCGGACTTATTCCTGTAGACATACAGAACCAACAGATAATTAGAAAAAGATTTTCCTCTTTTATATACAGCTCTAAATTCAGAGTTCTTTCTAATATTGTATTTTTTAATTTTCAATTTTTTTGCTCCTTTTTTTCTGCAATGCAGAAAAAGGCCACATATGCGGCCCTTATGCTGTTAATCTTTTTCTACCTTTAAGTCTTCTTCTTCTAAGAACGTTTCTACCTGAAGCTGTAGCCATTCTCTTTCTGAACCCGTGCTCTCTGCTTCTCTGCTTTTTCTTTGGCTGGTAAGTCATAAACATTCTATACACCCCCTTTTAAGTGGTTATATACTTTAATTATGTCCATTTAAAGTTTCACTATTAGATTATATATTCATGATTTGGCGTTGTCAAGGAAAAGACTTAAATACGGTGTTAATATAATTTTATTTTTTTGTGGATAACTTGTTGAATAGGGAGCCTCATTTTGTTATTATTAATATATGGCTGTGTATAACTTCAAAACGAGACAACTTATCAACAGGTGTGGATAAGTTTGTGCATAACTTTTAGAAATATGTATATACTTTCATTTACATATTTTATTTTTGGCTAAAAATCAGCATTTCATGAAATTTAATAATGTTAATATTTGAATATTTGGCGATGTTGATAACCTGATTTTCAAAAATCCATTAACAATCTTATTAACATGTTATCACTTTTATCAACATATGTGATAAGCCTCTCTGGCTTGTTGATTAATATGTTGATAATTATTTTTTTATATCAGACAGGAGGATGAACAATGAGTGCCCATCTTAAAGAAACCTGGGAAAAAACAATCAATATTCTTAAGGGCGAGATCACTGAAGTAAGCTTTAATACATGGATAAAAAGCATTACTCCTATCTCAATGGATAATTCTACAATGAAGCTGGGGGTGCCTAACGATTTCACGAAAGGAATACTGAGCAGCAGGTACAAGACATTAATAGAAAACTCTTTAAAGATGATAACTTCCAAGAAGTATAGCATTAGTTTTGTTATAGCTTCAGAAGATAATATGGAAGAAACTCAGAGAAGCCCGATGCAGCAGAGGACGCGCGAGCCGCAGAACGAGGAGATGCACACTACGACGCTTAATCCGAAGTACACCTTCGATTCCTTCGTCATAGGCAACAGCAACAGGTTTGCTCATGCAGCATCCCTGGCAGTAGCGGAATCTCCGGCTAAAGCATACAACCCTCTATTCATATATGGGGGAGTAGGTCTGGGAAAGACCCACCTTATGCACGCCATCGGCCACTATATACTTCAGCAGAACCCAAAATCGAAGGTAGTATATGTATCCTCAGAGAAATTCACGAACGACCTCATCAATTCCATAAAGGATGACAAGAATGTGGAGTTCAGAAACAAATACAGGAATATTGATGTCCTTCTTATAGATGATATCCAGTTCATCGCAGGAAAAGAGAGTACCCAGGAGGAATTCTTCCATACCTTCAACGACCTTCATGAGGCTGACAAGCAGATAATCCTTTCAAGCGACAGACCCCCTAAGGAAATACCTACATTAGAGGACAGGCTCAGATCAAGGTTTGAATGGGGCCTTATTGCAGACATCCAGGCGCCTGACTATGAAACAAGGATGGCAATACTTAAGAAAAAGGCCGATGTAGATAATCTGAACATCCCTAACGATGTGCTGGTTTACATTGCAACCAAAATTAAATCGAATATAAGGGAGCTGGAAGGCGCCCTTATAAGAATAGTAGCTTTTTCTTCACTCACAAATAAAGAGATAAGCGTTGAGCTTGCAGCAGAAGCGCTAAAAGCCATAATTTCAGGAAAACAGAACAAGCAGGTCACAGTGGATCTCATCCAGGAGGTAGTTGCCAACTACTACAGCCTGAGGATAGAAGATTTCAAATCTGCAAGGAGAACAAGGAACGTTGCTTTCCCAAGGCAGATAGCAATGTACCTTGCCAGGAAAATAACAGATCTTTCCCTTCCCAAGATAGGGGAGGAGTTCGGCGGAAGAGACCACACAACCGTGATTCATGCATACGAGAAGATATCGCAGCAGCTTAAGACGGACGAACAGCTTCAAAACGCTGTCAAGGACATAACCAAGCGGATAACCCAAAACAGCTAACAGCTGTTGATTACTTTTAATTTTTCCTTGTGGATACCGCAAAATTTCATCGGAGCAATCTAACAGTGTGGATAAGAAACGTAATTTGTTCGGACTTATCCACACTGATTTTTCACGGTAAAATTAGTCATATCAAGGCCTGCAGGGGTTGCTAACAAATCCACAGGCCCTACTACTACTATTACTATAATAATATTATCTAATCTATTCCCTAAAGGAGGATAACTACATGAACTTCAAGTGTGAAAAATCAATACTTCAGGATGCCGTCTTTACGGTTCAAAAAGCAGTAACAGGAAAGTCTACAATGCCTATCCTTGGAGGAATTTTAATAAAAGCCTATAACGACGAGATACTTTTTACAGGATCAGACCTTGATCTAAGCATCGAGAAAAATATAAATGCTGAAGTTATCGAACCAGGAACAGTTGTTTTAGATGCAAAGCTTTTCGGGGAGATAATAAGAAAACTCCCTAACGACATAATCGAAATGAAGACCATCGACAACAATACAATCCAGATTTCATGCCAGAAATCAAAGTTCAAGCTCATACATATGAATTCAGATGAATACCCTGAGCTTCCTCACATAAGCGAAAACATGATTTTCTCAGTGCCGCAGAGGATTCTTAAAAACATGATAAAGGGGACGATATTTGCAACTGCATCAGACGACTCAAGACCTATCCTCACCGGAGTGCTTTTCGAGATAAAGGACAAAAAACTGAACCTAGTTGCCCTTGACGGCTACAGACTGGCTCTCAAGAGCGAGGCTTTAGACACTGACAACGTGATAAACGCAGTGATTCCAGGAAAAACCCTTTCGGAAGTATCAAAAATACTTGATGATTCGGATGACAGCGTAAATATAACATTCACACCCAACAACATACTTTTCCAACTTAACCAGACTAAGATAACCTCAAGGCTTCTAGAAGGTGAATTCATAAAATACACCTCAATAATACCTAGCGAATACAGCCTCAAAGTAACAGCAAAAAGGCTTGAGCTCCTTGACTGCATCGAGAGGGCAGCACTTATGGGAAAAGAAGGAAACACCAATCTGGTAAAACTAGACATCGAAGAAGAGAGTCTTATAATAACATCCAATTCTCAATTAGGAACAGTGAGAGAAGAGCTGAATATAATTCTGCAAGGACAGCCAATGCAAATTGCATTTAACTCAAAATACCTGATAGACGTGCTCAGGACAATGGAAGAGGACGAGGTTATCCTTGAGCTGGCAAGCAGCGTTAGCCCATGCATAATCAAAAACAAGGTAATGGACAACTGCACATATCTGGTTCTGCCTGTAAGATTACTGAACAGCTAAAAGCTGTTGGATAGGAGAAAATAAATGATCGAAGTAAAGATAAATACGGAAATAATAAAACTGGATTCATTCCTGAAATGGTGCGGAGCCGCATCGCTGGGTTCCGAAGCCAAGATTTACGTCCAGGACGGCCAGGTCAAGGTTAACGGCGAAGTAGAAACCAGGAGAGGAAAAAAGCTCACCTACGGCGACACGGTGGAATTCGAAGGGAAAATTTATAAAATAATATCGTAAAACAGTGCTTTGTTAAAAAGCGCTTTGTTATGGTATAATTAAACTTGGGTGTTTTTTATGTATGTTAAATATTTAAAGCTTAAAAATTACAGAAATTACGATGAACTTTATATAGAGCTTAATTCCAAGGTTAATGTTTTCATAGGCGACAACGCCCAGGGAAAAACTAACATACTGGAGAGCATCTATTTCTGCAGCGTCGGCAAATCGCACAGGACAAACAAGGACAAGGAGCTTATCAGCTGGGACCAGAAGGAAGCCAGAATGAGCGTCCATGTGGCAAAGGAGAGGCTGGACAAGAGGATCGACATCAGCATCTTCAGGGAAGGTAAAAAAAGCATGAGCATCAATTCCATAAAGGTGAACCGCGTATCGGACCTTATAGGAACGCTCAATGTGGTGATGTTTTCCCCGGAGGACCTGAAGATCGTCAAGGAGTCTCCAACTCACAGAAGAAGGTTCATGGACATAGAGCTGTGCAAGCTGAACAAGAAATATTACTACAACCTGGTCCAGTACAACAAGGTACTGGATGAGAGGAACTCGGCCCTTAAAAAATGGCGTCAGATGAACAACGATATCCTGGATATCTACGATGAGCAGATATCAGGTTACGGAAGCTACATCATATCGGAGAGGCAGAAGTTCATAGACAAGCTGAATGAAAAGGGCTCGAAGATACACAATGATATAACATCGGGGAATGAGGACATACATTTCGAATATCTCACCTGCGGTGCAGAGGGCATTCAGAAGCGCCTGAGAGAAAGCAGACAGAAGGATTTCGAAAGAAAGACAACCTCCGCGGGTCCCCACAGGGACGATTTCGACATAAGGATCAACGGAGTAGACACGAGAAGCTTCGGATCACAGGGCCAGCAGAGGACCTCAGTCCTCACCATAAAATTCGCAACCATCGATATTATCAAGGAGATGACCGGCGAATATCCTGTATTGCTGCTGGATGACGTATTGTCCGAGCTTGACATAAACAGGCAGAAATATATATTGAACTCGATTAACAGCATACAGACCATAATCACCTGCACTGGTATTTCGGACCTAAAGGAATATTTAGATGACGGGGCTGCAATATATACGGTCAGCAGCGGAATTGTAAAAAAATCCGAATAATTTTTTAAGGAGGATACTTTATGTTTTTACATTTAGGTGAAAATGTAGTGGTACCGATCAAGGACATAATAGGAATATTCGATATGGAGACATCCATGTACAGCTCCGACACAATACAGTTTTTAAGAATGGCCGAGGAGGACGGGTTTGTTTCAAGGGTTACGAAAGACAAGCCTAAATCGTTTGTTATTGCTGAGGTTGATAAAAAGAGCAAGATTTTTTTGTCGCCAATATCCTCAAGCACACTGGCAAAGAGAACAAAGAATTTAAATTATGATCTTTAATTCATATGAATAACATAAACAGGAGGTAAAACATGTCTGAAGGAAAGAAGCAGAGTTACGATGATAGTCAGATTCAGGTCCTGGAAGGCCTTGAGGCGGTCAGAAAAAGACCGGGAATGTATATCGGAACCACAGGTCCCAGGGGACTGCATCATCTCGTATACGAAATAGTTGACAACAGCATAGACGAGGCACTGGCTGGCTACTGCAAGAATATACAGGTGTATATCCATAGTGATAACTCGATATCAGTTACGGATGACGGAAGAGGAATGCCTGTAGGGCTTCACCCTAAGATGGGAATCCCTACGGTAGAGGTTATAATGACTGTGCTTCATGCAGGAGGAAAGTTCGGAGGCGGAGGATACAAGGTATCCGGAGGTCTGCACGGTGTTGGTGCTTCAGTAGTTAACGCGCTTTCGGAAGTATGCGAGGTTGAAGTCAAAAGGGAAGGCCACAGATGGAAGCAGAGATATGAGAGAGGCAAGAGGGTAACAGGCCTTGAGATAGTAGGGGACTATGCTGGAGAAGGAACCGGAACAAAGATATACTTCAAGCCCGACCTTGAAATATTCGAGGATCTGGAAATCGACTATGACACGCTGGCACAGAGGCTCAGGGAGCTCGCATTCCTCAACAAGGGAATAAGGATTTCCCTTACTGACGAGAGGCCTGAAGGAAAGGTAGAACAATTTTTCTACGAGGGGGGAATAACATCCTTCGTTGCATACCTAAACAGAAATAAGGAGACACTCCACAAGGATCCCGTTTATTTTGAAAAGAAGAAGGATGACATAGTAATAGAGATAGCGCTGCAGTACAACGACAGCTATAACGAAAACATATTCTCTTTCGCAAACAACATAGATACCGTTGAAGGCGGAACACACGTCGCCGGATTTAAGTCGGCTCTCACAAGGGTGTTTAATGACTATGCGAGAAGATACGGATTCCTGAAAGAAAACGACAAGAACCTTACGGGAGAGGACATAAGGGAAGGTCTTACAGCCGTAATCTCGGTTAAGCTTCTTGAACCTCAGTTTGAAGGACAGACCAAGACTAAGCTCGGAAACACCGAGGTCAGAGGCATAGCGGACAGCATAGTTGGAGAAGGCCTTAGCAACTTCCTTGAAGAAAATCCCAACATAGGAAGAACCATACTCGACAAATCCCTCATGGCTTCAAGGGCCAGGGAAGCTGCAAGGAAAGCAAGGGAGCTCACAAGAAGAAAGTCTGTGCTTGAAAGCACAACACTCCCTGGAAAGCTTGCTGACTGCTCATCAAAGGACCCTTCCGAATGCGAGATATACATAGTCGAGGGAGACTCTGCGGGAGGCTCTGCCAAGCAGGGAAGAAACAGAAGGTTCCAGGCTATACTTCCTCTGAGAGGAAAGATCATGAACGTCGAAAAGCAGAGGCTTGACAAGATACTTAACTCGGAAATGATATCGGCCATGATAACTGCTTTCGGAGCAGGCATAGGCAAGGATTTTGATACTGAGAAGCTCAGGTACCACAGAATAATAATCATGACAGACGCGGATGTCGACGGAGCGCACATAAGGACACTCCTGCTGACATTCTTCTACAGGTACATGAAGGAAATGGTGGAGAATGGCCACGTTTATATAGCCCAGCCTCCTCTTTACAAGGTTTCCAAAGGAAAGAGGGAAAACTACGTCTATACCGACAGGGAGCTTGAAAAGCTGCTTGTGGAGATTGGCGGCAAGGACAACTCTACGGATATCCAGAGGTACAAGGGTCTTGGAGAAATGAACGCTGAACAGCTTTGGGACACTACAATGGATCCTGATAAGAGAATCCTCCTTAGGGCAACTATCGATGATGCGATAGCTGCCGACGAGATATTCACAATCTTGATGGGCGATAAAGTCGAGCCGAGAAGAGAATTTATACAGAGAAATGCTAAAAAGGTGGTAAACCTGGATATCTAAGAAGAGGTGGATTGAATGATAAACAAAAACGAAGGAAAAGTATTGCCCACTGAGATAAGCTATGAAATGAAAAAATGCTATATCGATTACGCAATGAGCGTAATAGTGGGAAGAGCTCTGCCGGATGTAAGAGACGGACTTAAGCCTGTTCACAGAAGGATCCTCTTCTCTATGCAGGAGCTGGGCCTGTATCCTGAAAAAGGATACAGAAAGTGCGCCAGAATCGTCGGAGACGTTTTGGGTAAGTACCATCCTCACGGTGATGCGTCTGTTTATGATGCTCTCGTCAGGCTGGCCCAGGATTTCTCAATAAGATACCTGCTGGTAGACGGACACGGTAACTTCGGTTCCGTGGACGGAGACTCTGCTGCGGCGATGAGGTATACAGAAGCCAAGATGAGCAAGATCACTGTGGAGATGCTGAGAGAAATAAACAAGAACACGGTAGATTTTGTTCCGAACTTTGACGGCGAAGAGCTGGAGCCATCCGTTCTGCCTTCAAGGTTCCCTAACCTGCTTGTCAACGGTTCTTCAGGTATAGCGGTAGGCATGGCTACGAACATACCTCCTCACAACCTTTGCGAGGTAATCGACGGAGTTGTGGCTCTCATAGATAATACAGATATTACAGTCATGGAACTCATGGCGTATATAAAGGGACCGGATTTCCCAACAGCGGGAATAATACTTGGAACTGCCGGCATAAGGGAAGCATACGAGACAGGCAGAGGAAAATTGCTGGTAAGGTCAAGATCCGAGATAGAAGAGGAAAAGGGAAGGCAGAAGATAATTGTCACTGAGCTTCCTTATCAGGTAAACAAGGCAAGGCTTATCGAAAACATAGCAGAGCTTGTCAAGAACAAGAAGCTTGAAGGCATATCGGACCTGAGGGATGAATCCGACAGGGACGGTATGAGGATCGTAATAGAAGTCAAAAGGGATGCAAACGCCAACGTGCTCCTTAACCAGCTTTACAAGCACACAAAGATGCAGGACACCTTCGGAATAATAATGCTTGCGCTTGTAAACAACGAGCCTCAGGTTCTGAACCTGAAGCAGATAGTTGTGCATTACCTGAACCATCAGAAGGAAGTCATCAGGAGGAGAAGCCAGTTCGACCTGGACAAGGCTTCCGCAAGGGCTCACATACTTGAGGGCTTGAAGATTGCCCTGGACCATATAGAACAGGTAATAGCCCTCATAAGGGCTTCAAAGACAACTGAAATAGCAAGAAACGGATTGATCGAGAAATTCGAGCTTTCAGAGAAGCAGGCGCAGGCCATCCTGGAGATGAGGCTGCAAAGGCTTACAGGACTTGAAAGGGACAAGATCGAGGCTGAATACGATGATCTCATGAAGCTGATCTCACACCTTATGGAAGTACTGGCCAATGAGGGACTTGTATTGAATATAATAAAAGAGGAACTTCTTGAGATCAAAGCCAAATACGGCGACAAGAGAAGGACAGAAATACAGATGAACCCATTTGAGATAAATATAGATGACCTCATAGATGAGCAGGAGATTGTTGTAACCCTGACGCATGCAGGATACATCAAGAGGCAGACAGCAGACAACTATTCGTCCCAGAAAAGGGGAGGAAAGGGAATACAGGCTACTGCCACGAAGGAAGATGATTTTGTAGAGGGAATGTTCGTAACATCCTCCCACAACAACATACTTTTCTTCACAAACAAGGGAAGGGTGTATAAGCTCAAGGGATATGAGATACCTGAGGCTGGAAGGACGGCAAAGGGCACGAATCTGGTAAACCTTATACCGCTTGACCAGGATGAGAAGATCCAGACAGGCATCGCCCTGAAGGAATTCGACGAGAACAGCTATCTTATAATGGCAACCAGGAATGGAATAATCAAGAAGACATCCCTGAGCGAATATTCATCCATAAGGAAGAACGGACTGAACGCCATAGGCCTAAGGGATGGAGACGAGCTTATCAGCGCCAAGCTTACCACAGGCACGAGCGAGATAGTGGAGATAACAAAGAACGGCTTTGCCATAAGATTCGACGAGAATGACGTAAGGTCTATGGGAAGGACAGCCAGCGGAGTCAAGGCTATAACTCTGAGGAATGACGACTACGTGGTTTCCATGGATATAGTGGCAGAAGACCAGGATATCCTTGTTGTAAGCGAGAACGGCTTCGGAAAGAGGACTCCTATATCAGAATACACGCTCCACCACAGAGGCGGAAAAGGAATGATAACCTACAAGGTTACACAAAAGACCGGAAGAGTGGTAGGGGCAGGACTCGTCGGCATGAGTGACGAGATGATGCTCATCAACAACAACAATGTGGCCATCAGGATAAACGTCGCAGACATCTCCACCACCAGCAGGAACGCAATGGGTGTTACACTCATGAGATCCCTGGAGGATGAGAAGGTAGTTGCCATAGCCAAGATATGCAGCAGCGGCGAAGAATGCGAAGAGGATGATGCAGAGCAGACAGAAGAAGCAGAAGAATAAAACAAAATATGCATTAAATTATGATCAGGAGTTGTTTACAGCTCCTGATTTTTTTTTAGGGGGATCTGATATGGAGGTTAAGAGAAAGGTTGTTCTTTATATAGCTCAGAGCCTTGACGGATTCATAGCAAGGGCTGACGGCGACATAGGGTGGCTTTCTGCGGTGGAGCGTGAAGGAGAGGACTACGGCTACAGTGAATTCATCGAGACAGTGGACACAGTCATTATGGGGAGGAAGACATATGAGAAGGTTTTGTCTTTCGGCATTGAATTCCCGCACAGGTACAAGAAATGCTATGTGCTTTCAAGGACCAAAAGGGATTCTGATCGCAATGTGCAGTTCTACAGCGGGGATGCAGCCGAGCTGGTCAGAATCATCAGAAACGGAAAAGGCAAGGACATATTCATAGACGGAGGGGCTGAGGTTGTGAGGGAGTTTTTATCCGAGGATCTCATAGACGAATACGTCATTTCGATAATACCGATGCTGATCTGCAGCGGGATAAGGCTGTTCAAAGAAACTGATACCGAAAGAAAATTGAACCTGATTTACAGCAAGGCTTATGAGTCGGGCCCTGGTCCAGCTGAAATACGCAAGGGATTGAAATTGTATTGCACACAAATATATATTGCACACAAATATATATTGTGTGCAATTTTTTTAACTGATATCATCAATGTAAAGATAAATTAAAAAACTTGGAGGTATGCAAAATGAGATACTATGTTGTTGATGCATTTGCTGAAAAAGTCTTTCAGGGGAATCCTGCTGGCGTCTGCGTGATGGAAAACAAACTGGACAGCCGCATGATGCAGAAGATAGCATCAGAGAACAACATGTCGGAGACGGCTTTCCTGTACAGGAAGAGCGAAGGGCAGTACGACCTGAAGTGGTTTACTCCTAAAGCGGAGATTGACCTGTGCGGGCATGCAACACTAGGGACAGCATATATAGTTAAGAACTTTGTTGATCCGGGAATTAAGGACATGTATTTCGATACATTGAGCGGGATCCTGGAAGTTCACAGCGAAGGAGATCTCCTCACAATGAATTTCCCTTCCATCATGCCGGAGAGAATAGAAATTCCTGAGGGGCTTGAAGAAGCCCTGGGATCAAAACCATTGGAGGTTTACCTGGCAAGGGACCTGATGGTGCTCCTGAAGGACGAGGAGGAAGTAGCTTTGCTGGCTCCCGATTTCGGAAAGATTATTTCCCTGGTTGACGGTCTTGGCGTAATCGTGACTGCAAAGGGGAATGAGGCTGATTTCGTATCACGATGCTTCTACCCAAAACTCGGAGTCAATGAAGATCCTGTAACAGGATCAGCGCACAGCAATCTCATACCTTACTGGGCAGAAAAATTGAACAAAGACAAGATGAGGGCAGTGCAGCTCTCAGAGAGAAAAGGCACGCTCTACTGCGAACAGCTGGGGAGCAGGGTGAATATGAGCGGAGAAGGCGTGCTCTACATGCAGGGAGAAATATTTGTAGACTGACAGAGGGGAACCGGCATCGGTTCCCCTTCTCATTGAGAAACGTTGATAAGTCCGGATGATTATTCACGCAAAATAAACAAACTCCTCCTGGAGTATCAACATGCAAAAAAGAAAGTAAAAAGAAGGATAAGCTAGAATTTTGCATTTATACTTCAAAAACTGACAAAAACTAAAAAAACAGCTTACTCAGGATTTGATAAACTAATCTTCGTTGTCAAGGAAACGAGGCAACGAGCCAGATTACACAACACAGATTCATTGAAAAATAATGAATAAATGTGTTGACACAGTTTAGGCTGTGTGGTATTCTTGAAAAGCCTCATAAAACAGGCACAGTATTATAACAGCAAAAATGGTCTTTGAAAATTAAACAGAGAGAGTAAAACGAAAGTTTTACTAAAAGAAATACACAAACCAGCATAAAATCAAGTCAGATTCGTCTGATTTCAATTTTACTTTAGTATTTGAGCACAAATC
>Ga0209540_10000692_pt1 | contig 29073 bp, 25 predicted proteins | sample BarGraIncu01121A_FD_184501 | JGI IMG/M metagenome (GOLD analysis project Ga0209540, IMG submission 184501) | Arctic peat soil microbial communities from Barrow, Alaska - Barrow Graham LP Incubations 011-21A (SPAdes) (version 2) | ecosystem: Environmental > Terrestrial > Soil > Wetlands > Peat... | reverse complement strand
GTTATGATGTGGGAGAGATAGATGGTATCTATGGAAATAGAACTGCGCAAGCAGTAGGTCGGTTCCAAAGATTTTTTGGATTAGCACCTACTGGCATTATAAATGATGGTACTTATAAACTTATCAATAGATTTTTATTGGGTTATGATACTTATAGAATTAGATCGGGTGATACGATATATCTTATAGCGAGACGGTATTATACTAGTCTACAAGGTATAATTACAGCTAATCCTCAAATGAATCCTAAAAATTTGCAAGTTGGTGAGGTGATCAATATTCCCTACTCATTGGATGTAGTTTATACAAATATTGATTACACTTATGACATTATGAAGAGGAATTTAGAAGGATTAAAGGTTAGATACCCATTTATTGATGTAGGCAGTGTAGGAAAGAGTGAGATTGGAAAGGAACTTTATTATGTGAAACTTGGAAATGGGCCTAATAAAGTTTTTTATAATGCCTCCCATCATGCTATCGAATGGATAACGACAGTACTTTTAATGAAGTTTGTTGAAAACTTTGCCAAAGCATATGCAACGAGTCAGAGCATTGAAGGGTATAAGGTCCCTGACATATGGAATAAAAGTACCATATACGTAATGCCTATGGTAAATCCAGATGGAGTTGACTTAGTGCTTAATGGACTAGAACGGAGCAATCCTTACTATAATGATTTAATTAAGTGGAATAATGGGAGTCTCGATTTCTCTAAAAATTGGAGTGCTAATATTCGTGGAGTAGACCTTAATCATAACTATGATGCTATGTGGCAAGAGTCAAAAAATGCTGAAGCAAGTTATGGAGTATATGGACCAGGACCTACAAGGTACTCCGGTACGGCTCCAGAATCAGAATCTGAGTCTAAAGCAGTTGCTGACTTTACTAGAAAAAATGATTTTAGATTAGTAATCGCATATCACACTCAAGGGCAGGTAATATATTGGAATTATCTAAATTTAGCGAGCACTGAAGCTAGAAGAATAGCTGTAATATTTTCTCAATTGAGCGGTTATGAGCTAGGCGAAACCTATGGCATTACAAGTTATGCAGGATATAAGGATTGGTTTATAGAAAAATATAGAAGACCGGGGTATACCATTGAGGTTGGACTTGGAGTAAATCCCCTTCCGATAAGTCAATTTAATAAGATATATAGAGACAATATTAAAGTGTTATTAGAAGGAGCATTAATTTAACTATTTATAATCATCAAGGTTCAGCATGTAGGTTGTTCAGATAGTGAGTCTGCTAAACGCACTATATACTAGCTGCCACATCATACATGCTGGAAATTAATTGGTTATTAAAATAGTAGTTTAATAGTGAATTATTACATTTTCATTCTGCGTCATCTATAAATTTCTCCCAATTAGCATAAAGATTTTCAAGTTCTTTTTTAATATTTGAAATTTGGTTGTTTGTCTCAACACTTAGGCTAGGGCTTGAATAAACTTCCTCAAGACAAAGATCATTATTTAGCTTTTCTAATTCTTGTTCCGACGACGCAATATTTTCTTCTAGAGTTTTTAACTCCATTTTCTTTTGTTTTTCAAGTTTTTCCTCATCCCTCTTCTTTTTTTTATCAAGGTTAGACTGAGTTTTTGATATTCCAACTCGATTTTCTTCGATTTGGAAACGAAGCGGATTTTTCTTTTTTTCTACATAATAATTATAATTACCTAAATATTCCTTGAGTCCATCTTGGTTTAATTCAAGTATTTTATGAATTACCTTGTTTAAGAAATACCTATCATGAGATATTACAATAACGGTACCATCATATGCTAGTATTGAATCCTCTAAAGCCTCGCGAGACATAATGTCTAAGTGATTTGTTGGCTCATCGAGTAGTAAAAAGTTAGATTTAGATAACATAATTTTAAGAAGATTAATCCTACATCTTTCGCCACCACTTAATGTTGATATATCTTTAAATACGTCATCCCCTATGAATAAAAATGCAGCTAATGCAGTACGTAACTCTGTAGTAGAAAGTTTAGGGAATTCATCCCAAACTTCATCGATTATAGTTTTTTCAGGATTTAAATTTGATTGTTCTTGATCATAATATCCTAAGAAAATACTTTTACCCAATACTTTTATGCCTGTATCACTTGATATTTTATCCATTATAATATTAAAGAGAGTGGTTTTGCCCCGGCCATTTTCGCCGATAAGAGCAATTTTTTCGGATCTTTTTATATCTAAATCTAAATTTTCAAACAAAAGATTATCTCCAAATCGTTTAGACAAATTTTCGATATGGAGAACATCATTTCCACTTTTAATTTCTGTTTCAAAATTGATTTTAGTTTCGCGAGGGTCAATATTCGGAGAATCAATACGCTTCATTTTATCTAAAGTTTTTTGTCTGCTTTCAGCAGCGCGTACACTTTTTTCTCTATTAAAAGATTTATATCTAGTTATAATGTCCTCTTGACGTTTGATTTCTGCGCGCTGTAAATTGTATGCTTTTAATTGAATTTCATAATTTTTTTTCTTTAAGTCAATAAAAGTTGTATAATTCCCATTATAACAATCTACATGACCATTCGTAAGTTCAAAAGTTTTATTGGTAATAGCATCTAAGAAGAATCTATCATGTGATATTATGAACATAGTTCCTTTATAAGATTTCAAATAATCTTCTAACCATTCTATAGCATCTAGGTCCAGATGATTGGTAGGTTCATCTAATAGAAGTACATCCGGATTTTTAAGTAATAACTTGCATAGTGCAACCCTAGTCTTTTGACCACCACTTAATATATTTATTGGTTTAGTATAATCTTCTTCTATAAAGCCGAGCCCTTTAAGAATCTTACTAATTTCAGCTTTGTAGGTGTAGCCGCCGCGAATATTGTAAAGTTCAGAGCTTAATGCATAATCTTTTATTATTTTATTATGATATTCTTTTTTTGCAGCATCATAAGGTTCGCTCATTTTTGTTTCTAAATCTTTAAGTTTTTTTTCGAGTGTTAATAGATTGTCAAATACTAAAAGAGTTTCCTCGTATATAGTACTATCTAAATCCAATGATAAATTTTGAGATAAGTAACCAACTTTTTTATTTTTATCTATAAATAGCTCACCATTATCATGTTCCAGCTGGGATGTGAGTATTTTGAAAAGTGTAGATTTACCTGCTCCATTAGCACCAATAAAACCAATTTTTTCACCTTCATTTATACTTAAAGTTATTTTGTCTAAAATAACATCTACACCATAACTTTTGTGAATATCCTTGCAACTTAGAACTATCATTATTTTCACCTTCCCTGAAGTGTAGTTTAAAAATTATAAAATATAATCTTAATTAAAGTTTGTTTCTATGTTATTGTACTATTTATATTAAAATTTTTGTAGTAAAAAACAAATATATAGTATAAAATTTTAATAACTGAATAAAAACAAAGTAAAATGGCGAAAATTTTGTAAGAACTATTAACTTAGAAATATTCAATTTAAAATAATTAGTGGTGTTAACTTATAATTGTGTGTTAAGATGGATAGAATGAAATTTATGATGTTTGCAGAGGAGTGTAAATTGTGGAAAGAAAGAAGAATATATCGATGGCAGTCATTAGAAGGCTGCCTAAATACCATAGATATTTGAAGGAGCTTTTAACGAATGATGTAGATAGGATATCCTCAAAAGAATTGGGTGAGAGAATTGGTTTTACAGCATCTCAAATAAGACAGGACTTAAATTGTTTTGGAGATTTTGGGCAACAGGGCTATGGTTATAATGTTAAAGAGTTATTAAATGAAATTAGTGGAATTCTAGGACTATCAAAAGAATATAAGATGATAATAATAGGTGCAGGCAATATAGGGCAAGCTATTGCTAATCATACTAGATTCCAAAGGTTAGACTTTAACTTGGCTGGCATTTTTGATGTTAATCCAAAACTTATAGGATTAAAAATTCGAGATGTTGAAGTAATAGATATAGATGAATTAGTGAGTTTTTTAAAAGTGACACCAGTAGACATCGGTGTAATTTGCGTAACAAAGAATAATGCACAGACAGTTACTGATTTGATGGTAGAAAATGGGGTCAAGGGTATATGGAACTTTGCACCTGTTGATTTAGAGGTACCAGAAGAAATAATTGTTGAAAATGTTCATTTAAGTGAAAGTCTTTTAACTCTTAGCTGCTTAATGAATGATAGAACGTTTACATAAAAGTAAAAAGGTTCCCTAGCTCAATTTACAAATAAAAAATATTTTCTAGAAAAAATTTTTTTTTATGTTGAAATATGTTCTAGAAAGATATATAATGTAATTGAAGCGAAGGTCCTTAATTTGTTTCAGGGTTAATTGTTATATTATTAACAAATATTTAATCAATGAATTTATTCGTAAGGAGTGGTGTTGTGGAATACAAAAATATTGTTCTTCTAAAGGAAGACAAAGTTGCAGTACTTACAATTAGTAGACCCAAAGCTCTAAATGCATTAAACTCAGAGACATTAAAAGAGCTGGATTTAGCAATTGATGAAATTGCTAATGATGACGAAATTTATGCAGTAGTGTTAACAGGAGAAGGCAAAGCCTTTGTGGCAGGGGCCGATATCATGGAAATGAAAGATCTTGATGCAATTAACGCAAGGAAATTTAGCAATTTAGGGAATAAAGTTTTTAGAAAATTAGAAATTTTAGAAAAACCTATAATAGCTGCAGTAAACGGTTTTGCACTCGGCGGAGGATGTGAGCTTTCTATGGCTTGTGATATTAGAATAGCTTCATCAAAAGCGAAATTTGGACAACCTGAGGTAGGGCTCGGAATAATTCCAGGTTTTGGAGGCACTCAAAGACTAGCTAGACTTGTAGGTCTTGGGATGGCTAAAGAATTAATTTATACAGCTAAAATTATAAATGCGCAAGAAGCATTTAGAATTGGACTTGTAAATAATGTTTTTGAACCAGAAAATTTACTAGCAGAAGCTAAATTAATTGCAAAAACAATTGCATCACAAGCACCGATTGCTGTAAGTTTCTGTAAAACAGCAATAAACAAAGGAATACAGGTTGATATAGATACTGCTATTTCATATGAAGCAGAAGTATTTGGTTTGTGTTGCTCGACAGAAGATCAGAAAAATGGAATGATGGCATTTGTTCAAAAAACAGAAAAAAGTTTTAAGAATAAATAAAAATAATAATTTAGTAAAAAGACGAGGTAGATGCCTCAGAGAATTGCGAGGAGGAAAGTACATGGATTTTACATTGACTAAACAACAAGAACTTGTAAGACAAATGGTAAGGGAGTTTACAATAAACGAAGTTGAACCAATAGCTGCGGATATTGATGTAACAGAAAGATTTCCTATAGAAAATATAGAAAAGATGGCTAAAAACGATATGTTTGGTATTCCATTTGCAACTAAATATGGTGGTGCTGGCGGAGATTATGTATCTTATGCTATCTGCATTGAAGAATTATCTAAAGCATGTGCAACTACATCAGTTATAGTTTCAGCTTCTAGTTCATTATGTGCTGGACCTATAGATGCATTTGGTACAGAAGAACAAAAAATGAAATATTTAGTTCCACTTTGCAAAGGTGAAAAATTAGGAGCTTTCGGCTTAACTGAACCAAATGCAGGAACAGATGCTTCAGGACAACAAACTGTAGCTGTTTTAGATGGCGATCATTATGTATTAAATGGTTCAAAAATATTTATAACAAACGGTGGAGTAGCTGAGACATTTGTAATAGCTGCAATGACTGATAAGAGTAAAGGAACAAGAGGAATTTCTATGTTTATAGTTGAAAAAGATTTCCCAGGATTCTCAATTGGTAAAGTTGAAGAAAAAATGGGAATAAGAGCATCTTCAACTACAGAACTTGTATTTACTGATTGCATAGTTCCAAAAGAAAACTTACTTGGAAAAGAAGGAAAAGGTTTTTCTATGGCAATGCAAACACTTGATTCAGGAAGAATTGGTGTAGCATCTCAAGCTTTAGGAATCGCAGAAGGAGCTTTAGAAGAGGCTAGAAAATACATGAAAGAAAGAAAACAATTTGGAAAACCACTTTCAGCATTCCAAGGTTTACAATGGATGGTTGCTGAATTAGATGTTAAAGTTGAATGTGCTCAACTATTAGTATATAAAGCAGCAGCTAGTAAAGATGCTGGTCTTCCATATGGCGTAGCAGCTGCTAGAGCAAAATTATTTGCTGCTGAAACAGCAATGGAAGTTACAACTAAAGTTGTTCAAATATTCGGTGGATATGGATATACTAAAGAATACCCAGTAGAGAGAATGATGAGAGATGCTAAGATAACTGAGATTTATGAAGGAACATCACAGGTTCAAAAAATGGTAATTGCTGCAAACTTTTTAAAGTAGGAGGGATTAAGGAATGAATATAGTTGTATGTTTAAAACAAGTTCCAGACACAAATGAAGTAAAAATAGATGCAAAAACAGGAACACTTATAAGAGAAGGAGTTCCATCAATCATAAATCCAGATGATAAAAATGCTTTGGAAGAAGCTTTAAGATTAAAAGATACAGATGGTGCACATGTAACAGTAGTAAGCATGGGACCCCCACAGGCTGAAAAAGCTTTAAGAGAATCTTTAGCAATGGGCGCTGATGAAGCAATATTAGTTTCAGATAGAGCATTTGCAGGAGCAGATACATTAGCTACATCTAATGCATTAGTAGCAGCAATAAAAAAATTAGATTACGATGTAATTTTTGCAGGTAGACAAGCAATAGATGGAGATACAGCACAAGTTGGACCAGAAATAGCAGAGCTATTAGGTATTCCACAAATAACTTATGTTGAAAAAGTTGATATAATTGCTGGCGGATTAAAAGTTCAAAAAGCATGGGAAGATGGATATGAAACTATTGAAGTAAAGACTCCCGTTCTTTTAACAGCAATAAAAGAGTTAAATGAGCCAAGATACATGAACATAAAAAACATTTTTGAAATGTATGCAAATAAAGAAGTGAAAGTTTGGAGTGCAGATGATATTGGAGCAAACAAAGAACTTCTTGGACTAAAAGGTTCACCAACAAAGGTTAAAAAATCTATGACTAAAGAAGCTAAAGGACAGGCAGAGTTAGTAGAATTGCCACCTAAAGAAGCTGCTCAATTTGTAGTGTCAAAATTAAAGGAAAACCACTTTATTTAAGATGTAGGAGGGATTAAGCAATGAGTATAGCAGATTACAAAGGAGTCTGGGTCTTTGCTGAGCAAAGAGACGGAGTACTTCAAAAAATAGCATTAGAACTTTTAGGTGAGGGAAGCAGAATAGCAACAAAGCTAGGAATGGAATTAACAGCAGTGCTTCTTGGTGACAAAACAGATGATATGGTTAAAGAATTGGTAGCATACGGCGCAGATAAAGTAATAGTTGCTGAGAGCCCATTATTAAATCATTTTTCAACTGATGGATATGCAAAAGTTATAACTGAACTTGCAAATGAGAGAAAACCTTCAATAATATTTGTAGGAGCTAGTTATTTAGGAAGAGATTTAGGTCCTAGATTATCAGCAAGACTTACAACAGGATTAGTTGCTGATTGTACATCACTCGATATAGATCCAGAAAACAGCAATTTAATGATGACAAGACCAGCATTTGGAGGAAACTTAATGGCTACAATAGTTTGTGGAGATCACAGACCACAAATGGCTACTGTAAGACCAGGAGTTTTTGAAAAATTAGATAGAGATGCTAGTAGAACTTGCCCAGTTGAAAAAATTACTGTGAACTTAACTGAGGCAGATATCAGAACTAATACTACAGAAGTAATTAAGGTTGCTCAAGTTTTAGCTGATATCGCAGATGCTAACATAATCGTATCTGGTGGTCGTGGAGTTGGAGCTAAAGAAAACTTCGCAGTACTAGAAACACTTGCAGAAGTTCTTGGTGGAGTTATTGGAGGATCAAGGGCCGCAGTTGAAAATGGCTGGGTTGATAAATCACTTCAAGTAGGTCAAACAGGAAAAACAGTTAGACCAAACGTATATATAGCATGTGGTATTTCAGGACAAATTCAGCATTTAGCTGGTATGTCAGAATCTGATTATATAATAGCTATAAATAAAGATGCATCAGCACCTATTATGAAAGTTGCTAACTTAGCAATAGCTGGAGATTACTCGAAAATTATCCCAGAAATGGTAGCTAAAATTAATGAACTAAAAGCAAAATAATAATTATTTCAAACAATACTTAGACCAAGTGAATTGTTATGATGAACTTGCTATAAAAAACTTGGTCTAATGCTGAAATTTAGTATTAGGCCAAGTTTTAAAAATAGACACTACTTTTAGTTTTCACTTAAATTAAATTCGGGGAGCGTGTTATTTATGGAAAAGATTTTTGTAATTGGATCAGGCACAATGGGAGCAGGAATTGTTCAGACATTTGCAAGTAAGGGATATCAAGTAATATTAAAAGGTAGAAATGATAGTTTCACAAAAGGAATTGCTGGAATTCAAAAAGGTCTAGAAAAATTAGTGAAAAAAGAAAAACTTACAGAAGAAAAAAAGAATGAAATACTTTCAAATATTTCAGGAACTAATGATTTTAATGATGCAGCTGATTGTGATTTAATAATTGAAGCTTCTGTTGAGGATATGGATATTAAGAAAAAAACTTTTGGTGACTTAGATTTAATCTGTAAACCAGAAACTATTTTCGCATCAAATACATCTTCACTTTCTATAACTGAAATAGCTAATTCTACAAAAAGACCTGATAAATTTATCGGAATGCATTTCTTTAACCCAGCTACAATGATGAAACTTGTAGAAGTAATTAAAGCAATGGGTACTTCTGATAAGACTTTACAAGAAGTTACTGAATTATCTATAGCAATTGGAAAAGTTCCAGTAGAAGTTGCTGAAGCTCCAGGATTTGTTGTAAACAGAATATTAGTACCAATGATTAATGAAGCAGTAGGGCTACTTGCAGAAGGAATTGCAACTGCAGAAGATATAGATACATCAATGAAGCTGGGCGCTAATCACCCAATGGGACCACTAGCACTTGGTGACCTTATAGGATTAGACGTAGTTCTTGCTGTCATGGATGTTTTATATAAAGAAACTGGAGATTCTAAATACAGAGCTCACAGTCTTTTAAGAAAATATGTTAGAGGTGGATTCTTAGGAAGAAAAACTAAAAGAGGATTCTTTGGTTACGATAGATAACATATTACTTTGAACAATGAATTAAGAGGGCATTACAACTTTTAGAGAGTTATAATGCTTTCTAAATTTTAATTATATATGAATATATTCTATTTACTTGTTTTATTTGGTGCAAGCTCATTAGGTGTAGTTAAGGCTATTAACGCATTATCTTATTCTATTAACTATATCTTAAATTACACATCAAATATAGCAACAGACATTAAAAAGATTAATAATACTAATAATAATGAAAAAACTTCAGATATTTTTCAATTTACACTTTAGGGGATTGGTTTTCATTTATCAGGAAAGTTTGATATGAATACCAGTGAAAAACCTTTTATAAAAGTACCTAAGGAGATAAGTGATATATCTAAAAAGTAGTTGCAAATGCTAATATATTATTTAAAGTATTTGGAGCTATTTCAGTATTATTTGTACTAATACTAGAAATGCTATTGTTTTTATGCATTATTAATAGTTAATTGATGCTAAATTGGCATTTTAATAAATTTGATGTTAGTGCCTTACTGTATATGCTTAAGATATTTGAAGTAAGGAGCTATTTTAAAACAATTTTATTGTTAATGTTGACTTTATACGGTGAAGTTTATTTTTATTAACAATAGAATAAGTAAATGTAAGGCTATTACTAATTCGCTAAGCACATGAGTATAATAACTAATAAACTTATTTTAAATATAGAGGGGGAATTAAAATGGAGAGATTTACTTTGCCAAGAGATATTTATTTTGGGGAAAATTCATTAGAGATGTTAAAAACCTTAAAAGGTAAAAAAGCAGTAATAGTTACTGGTGGAGGATCCATGAAAAGATTCGGATTCTTAGATAAGGTTGAATCTTATCTAAATGAAGCTGGAATTGAGGTTAAACATATTACTGGAGTGGAACCAGATCCATCAGTAGAAACAGTTATGAGTGGTGCGGCAGTAATGAGAGAATTTGAGCCAGATTGGATAGTATCAATCGGTGGAGGTTCACCAATTGATGCAGCAAAAGCTATGTGGATTTTTTATGAATATCCAGAATTTACTTTTGAACAGGCGATTGTACCATTTGGTATTCCTGATTTAAGACAAAAAGCTAAATTTATAGCTATACCATCAACTAGTGGAACAGCCACCGAAGTTACAGCATTTGCAGTAATTACAGACTATAAAGCAAAAATAAAGTATCCTATGGCAGATTTCAACTTAACTCCAGATATAGCTATAGTTGATCCGGAACTCGCTCAAACCATGCCACCTAAATTAACAGCACATACAGGTATGGATGCGTTAACTCATGCACTTGAGGCTTATGTAGCAGGACGTCATTCGTTTTTTTCAGACCCACTTGCAATGCAAGCAATAACTATGATTAAAGAAAACTTAGTGAAGTCATTTCAAGGAAATGTGGAAGCAAGAGATGAAATGCACGTGGCACAATGCCTTGCTGGAATGGCATTCTCAAATGCATTACTTGGAATAGCTCACAGCATGGCGCATAAAATAGGTGGTGTATTCCATGTTGAACATGGCTTAGCAAATGCAATACTACTTCCATATGTTATCGATTTCAATAAAAAATCATGCGGAGATAGGTATGCCACAATTGCTAGAACATTGAAACTTGCTGGAAATACAGAAGATGAATTAATTGATTCGTTAACTGATATGATAAGAGATTTAAATAAAGATATGAATATGCCATTATCTTTTTCAGAAAACGGAATGACTAAAGCAGAGTTTGATGCAAATGTAGATTTTATTGCTGAGAATGCGTTACTAGATGCATGTACAGGATCTAATCCAAGACCAATAAACGTTGATGAAATGAAAAAATTATTAACTTGTGCCTTTATAGGAGAAAAAGTTAATTTTTAACATTAAAATCATTAGATAAAATGAAAGGGCAGATAGTTTATAGCATTAATGTTTTTGTTCTATACTATCTGCCTATATTAATTTAGAATCAGTTATAGATCATAATCATAGATGAACATGGAGGTAGAAAAATGTATAAAATCGTTGAGAAAAGAGCATTAGCACCTCAAATATTCTTAATGGATATTGAGGCACCAAGAGTAGCTAAATCAGCAAAGCCAGGTCAATTTATAATTATCAAAATGGATGAAAAAGGTGAGAGATTACCTTTAACAATTAGTGACTTTGATGCTGAAAAAGGTACAGTTACTATAGTAGTTCAGACAATAGGTTGTTCTACAAAAGAAATGGAAACATACAAAGTTGGAGATTCATTTGAAGATTTCGTAGGACCACTTGGACAAGCAACTGAATTGATGGATGAAAGCATTGAAGACTTAAAAAAGAAGAAAATTGTGTTTATAGCTGGTGGACTTGGAACAGCTCCAGTTTATCCTCAAGTTAAATGGTTAAGTGAGCAAGGCGTAAAGGCAGATGTAATAATAGGCGCTAAATCTAAAGATCACGTAATTATGGAAGAGGAAATGAGAAAAGTTGCAGGAAATGTATATCCTTGTACTGATGATGGTTCTTATGGATATAAAGGACTCGTTACAAACAAATTAAAAGAATTAGTTCAAGTTGATGGCAAAGGTTACGATTTAGTTGTTGCTATTGGACCAATGATAATGATGAAATTTGTATGTCAATTAACTGAAGAACTTAAAATAGCAACAATTGTAAGTATGAACCCTGTAATGGTTGATGGAACAGGAATGTGTGGAGGTTGCAGACTTACAGTTGGTGGCGAGACTAAATTTGCATGTGTTGATGGACCAGAATTTGATGGCCATAAGGTTGATTTCGCAGAAGCAATGAGAAGACAAACAATGTACAAAACGCAAGAAGGCGCTAAAACAGAAGGCATAAAAGCTGGTTGCGGTTTAGAAGGGGGTACAAAATAATGAGTATGAAACAGAGAGTACCAATAGCAGAACAAGACCCAAAAGTAAGAGCAACTAATTTTGAAGAAGTATGTCTAGGATATACAGAAGAAGAAGCAGTTGAGGAAGCATCAAGATGTTTGAACTGTAAAAAACCAATGTGTGTAACTAAATGTCCAGTAGCAATAGATATTCCTGGATTCATTCAGCATGTTAAAAATAAAGAATTTGCAGAAGCGGTTAAGGTAATAGCAATATACAGTGCACTACCAGCTGTCTGTGGAAGAGTCTGTCCACAAGAAACTCAATGTGAAAGCAAATGTATATTAGGAATAAAGGGAGACGCTATAGCTATTGGTAAACTTGAAAGATTTGTTGGTGACTATTCAAGAGTACACAATGTAGATATTTCAGAAACTAAACCTAAAAAAGGTATTAAGGTTGCAGTAATTGGAAGTGGTCCTTCAGGACTTACTTGTGCAGGAGATTTAGCTAAAGAGGGATACGATGTAACTATTTTTGAAGCACTTCATGAAGCTGGTGGAGTTTTAGTATACGGAATACCACAATTTAGATTACCTAAAGAAACAGTTGTTAAACATGAAGTTGAAAATGTTAAGAGCTTAGGAGTTAAATTAGAAACAAATGTAATTATAGGACGAACTGTAACAATAAATGAATTAATGGAAGATGAAGATTTTAAAGCTGTATTCATTGGTTCAGGTGCAGGACTTCCAATGTTTATGGGAATACCAGGTGAGAATTTAAATGGAGTATTCTCAGCTAATGAATTCTTAACTAGAAACAATTTAATGAAAGCATATAAAGAAGGATATCAAACACCTATAAGAGTCGGAACTAAGGTTGCGGTTGTTGGTGGAGGTAACGTTGCTATGGATTCTGTACGTACAGCAGTAAGACTCGGAGCAGAAGGTCACATAGTATACAGAAGATCACTAGAAGAACTTCCAGCAAGAGCTGAAGAAGTACATCATGCAATAGAAGAAGGAGTTATAATGGATTTACTAGTAAACCCAGTAGAAATCCTTGGAGATGAAAAAGGAAATGTTATAGGTATGAAGTGCATAAAAATGGAACTAGGCGAACCTGATGCTTCAGGTAGACGTAGACCTATAGAAATTAAAGGTTCAGAATATACACTTGATGTAGATACGGTTATAATGTCTCTAGGAACATCACCAAATCCATTAATTCCTTTAACAACAAAAGGTTTGGATATTAATAAAAAGAAATGTATAATTGCAGAAGATGCAACTGGTTTAACATCTATCGATAAAGTATATGCCGGTGGAGATGCAGTATCAGGAGCAGCTACAGTTATATTAGCTATGGAAGCAGGCAAAAAAGCAGCTAAAGCTATAAATGAAATGTTAACAAAATAGTAATTAATTTTACAAATAACCCCATGGACATTAGTCCGTGGGGTTATTTTGTCCCAATATATTTTTAGGAATGGAAGTAAATATGAGTATTGAGTAGTATGGTGAATATAAATCCACAAATTTGGAAGATTATATAGAGGAAAATCGTTGACAAAAGTGGCCTACATTGGTATAAATAATAAAGACATTACTTGTAAACGATTAATAATTTAACTGAAATTGTTATTAAAATATTACATGAATATGTACATATACAGTTGAAATTGTACAACCGATAGTATGACATAATACATAAAAAAATTTGTATTGGAGGAGTTAATATGTGTATAAAAGTAGCTATAAATGGATTTGGTAGAATAGGAAGGGTCGTATTAAGAATTGCACAAGAAAATTTATATGAAGGGGCAGAAATAGTAGCTATAAATGCAAGAGCAGATGTAGAAACCCTTGCACATCTTTTTACTTATGATTCTTGTTATGGAACATTTAGAGGCGAAGTGGAAATAAAAGGTAACTCATTAATAATAAATGGTAAAGAAATTAAAATTTTTAATGAAAAAGAACCTAAGAACTTACCTTGGAAGGAACTTGGCGTGGATGTTGTAATTGAATCAACAGGTTTATTTAAAAAAAGAGAACTAGCTATGCAACATATTGAAGCAGGAGCTAAAAAAGTAATAATTACTTCGCCAGCGGAGAATGAGGATATAACAATTGTTATGGGGGTAAATGATGATAAATATAATCATCAAAAGCATAATATTATTTCAAATGCTTCTTGTACTACCAATTGTCTTGCACCTTTTGCTAAGGTGTTAAATGAGCAGTTTGGTATAGTTAACGGATGCATGACGACAATACATTCCTATACGAATGATCAGAAAATATTAGATAAAACCCATAAAGATCTTAGGAGGGCAAGGGCAGCTGGGGAATCAATAATTCCTACAACTACTGGAGCAGCTAAAGCTCTTTCAAAGGTAATTCCAAGTCTTGAAGGTAAAATCAATGGTTCCTCTTTAAGGGTACCTACAGCTGCAGTATCAATAACAGAGCTAGTTTGCGTTATGGCAAAAAACGTAACTGTAGAAGAAGTAAATAATGCATTCAAGTATGCAGCGCAGCATGAGCTTAAGGGAATACTCGGTTACTCAGAAAAACCATTAGTATCTGTTGATTACAAAGGTGATGCTAGATCATCTATAGTTGATGGACTTTCAACCATGGTAATAGGTGAAAATGTTTTGAAAGTACTAGCATGGTATGATAATGAATGGGGATATTCATCTAGAACAGTAGATTTAGTAAATCTTGTAGCAAGTAAAATGGCTAATGAAAAGAATATGAAATTGGTAATGTAGATATATATTATTGTTATATATGATTAAGGAATGATTTATAATTTTTGAGCAATAAATGGGGGCGGTTAACGATTATTAACTAGTTGGAGGTTAATAATTGGGAGCTGTCCTTGTTTGTTTTTTGAAGTTATAGTAATATTAATAATCAGTCATAAAAATTGATAATGAGGGCAAACATATAAAAAACTTGTTAGACGCCGATTTATTTTGCTATAATAAGGTTAAATGCTAGGAGGGATCTATATGTTAATGGATAAAATTAATAAATATTACACAAAGGAATATGATTTAAACTGTGCTGAGGTATTAATTTACGCCGCCAGTGATGAGTATAATATGAATTTGAAAAGTGAAACTTTTAAAACTATGTCATCCTTTGGTGGTGGGATGAGTATAGAGAGCGTATGTGGAGCAATAACTGGATCGCTTGCAGTTATAGGTATATTATTTACAAAAGAAAAAGCACATGAAGGAGAGCGAGTTAAAAAGCTAAGTCAAGAACTCTTTCAAAAATTTGATGCAAAGCTAGGTGCCATTAATTGTTCAAGACTTAAAGAAAAATATAAAACAGAGGATATTGGTTGCAGGGTCATGATAGAGACCGCAGCTACAATATTAGATGAAATTGTGACCCGCGAATTGCAAATTAATAATTAGAATTATTGAAAGGAAAAATTATGGATTATAAAAATATTGAGTCATTTAATGAAGGTATCATTATAAAAGGTGTAGATAACTTTGAATTGGACCATATATTCGAATGTGGTCAATGTTTTAGATGGAACAAACAACCTAATGGTAATTACATAGGAGTGGCATACGGCAGGGTAATAGAAGTAGAAAAGAAAGATAATGACGTAAAAATATATAATGTAAAGGAGGAAGAATTTAATAATATTTGGTGTGATTATTTTGATCTTAAAAGAGATTATACAGCTATTAAGGAGGAATTTCAGAAGGATCCTCTTCTTAAAAAATCTGTTGATTTTGGGCATGGAATCAGATTATTGCAACAGGAACCGTTCGAGCTTACCATATCATTTATAATTTCTTCAAACAATAGAATTCCCATGATAAAAAGAGCTATAAACAATTTAAGCAAAAAATGGGGTAAGGCAATAGAATATAAAGGCGAGGTATATTATACGTTTCCAGCGGTCTCTGATTTAGAGAAAGCATCTATAGAAGATATTCAAAGTTGTGGTCTAGGTTTTAGATCTAGATATGTTAATGATACAGTGCATAAAATATATACTGGTAAAGTAAATTTGAAGTTTATTAAATCACAAGGTGATGATATTTGTCATGAAGAGTTAAAAAAGCTTAATGGTATTGGTCCAAAGGTTTCAGATTGTATTATGTTATTTTCTATGCAAAAATATTCCGCATTTCCAGTGGACGTATGGGTTAAAAGGGCAATGCAATTTTTTTATTTAGCACCAGATGTGTCACTACCTAAAATAAGGGAGTTTGCTAGAGATAAATTTGAAAACCTAGCAGGCTTTGCACAACAGTATTTATTTTATTATGCAAGGGAAAATAATATTAAAATAGAATAAATCAATAAAAATCAAGCAAAATATATAATAAGGTAAATGAAAATAAATACAGTAATATATCTTATTATATATTTAAATATGTCAAATAATAAAATTGTGGATTAATATTGAATTTATAAAACTGCAGAGGATGGAAAAGAATGAAAAGATTACTGAAGGTTATTAGAATGAAGGTATCAAAAAATAAACAATATATAGTGATGTCAGCGATATTTATATTCTTTATATATATTGGATATGAATATTATTTCAAGTATTCATATATATTGAAGAATCCCAATATACTTAAGGAAGTTATTGTTTCATATGGAAATTTGAGCATTTTGGTTTTCGTTCTTATGCAGATTTTACAAGTGGTTGTTTTTTTTATTCCGGGTGAATTTATACAAGTTGCTGGAGGCTATATTTTTGGAGCGTTTTTAGGTGGAGTAATTTCCTTAGTGGGTATTACTTTGGGTAGCATAATAGTATATTTTATTGCTAATAACTATGGTAAGCCATATGTGGAGAAAGTAATGTTAAATAAGAAAGTAAAATTCTTTAGAAAAATACTAAAAGTAGGAAGCAAAAAAATTGTGGTATTTATGTTTTATTTAATCCCTGGAATACCAAAAGATGCACTAACATATATATGCGGCGTATCAGATATTTCTCTTAAAGATTTCTTTATATATTCAACATTAGGTAGAATTCCGGGGATTTTTATTTCGTCTTACTTTGGTGAAAAAATTTATGGTGGCGATGTTTCAAGTTTAATTACTATAGGCGTAACTATGAGTATTCTATTCGCATTAGGACTTTTTAAAGGTAATATTATCATTAAAAATATAATTAGAAACAAAAAAACTTATTAAAAAATTTATAAAATTATTTTTTTGATAGAACGGTGTCAAGAGGCTGTAATTTTTATAATGTTTATAAAGAGTTCAACCTTATATATTCTGATTTATATATTCTCCTTAAAATTATGCTACTTACACTAATCAAGATAATTATCAATATCGTACAATGAAAGAAAAAACTTTGTGGAAGAATTGTTATTATTGGATCAGAGTCAATATCAAATAACCAGTAATCATTTTTAAAGAAGATATGATGAAAAGTTGTAAAGCTTTTATCAAAGTTAACTAAAAATGGTATAAGTAATATTATTGGTATTATAATAAGAAAATTGGATATAGTTAACAAGTAATCTATTTTTTTATACTTTTTATTTAGGATTATACCTATAATACTTATTAATATGGATAATAATAGTACTACCTTAAGATTATCAAATATTACCTTAACTTCTTTAAAATGAATTTTGCCATGTTCAGATGAAGGTAATGTTGGGAGAGTAAATTCTTCTAATTTATTTTGGGTTAAATATGTAATTACATAATCGTAATTGGCTACAAGATCTTTTTTATTTATGCTGGAAGATTGTTCAATATTTAATATATTAATATCTGTATAATATAGTGGCTTAAAAAGCAAAGTAAGATATACACTTATAATTATAAAAGAAAAAGTAAAACATAAAATGAACAGTGTTTTAAAAGAAAATTTTAAAAAAGAATTCATGTTTTTAAAAACAGATACTCCAGAAAAACAATTATTAATCCATCTGTGTATGATATTCACAAAATCACCTCTATTAATAATTTTAACAATAAATAATAATATATTCAATCAATATAAAGTGTATAATATAAAATAATATAAAATAAAATTAGCAAATAAGAGGAAAACAATAAAATACGGTGATAAATGAACATAATATGTGCAAATGGCTATATATGGTGTAATATATGTAACGAATGAATTTGATATTATACTGATTTTAAATTATCATATAAGTTATAGAACGTGTTAGCACTCAAATGTGTTGAGTGCTAACAGAAGTGATAAAAATATATGAGGAGGGGTTTAAATGAACATTAGACCACTTAGTGATAGAGTATTAATAAAAAGATTAGAAGCAGAAGAAACTACAAAAAGTGGAATACTTCTTGCTGGAGCTTCAAAGGAAAAACCACAAGAGGCTGAGGTAGTTGCAGTAGGACCAGGGAAAATTGAAGATGGAAAAGAAATTAAAATGGAAGTTAAGGCAGGGGATATAGTATTATTCTCTAAATATTCAGGAAGTGAAATAAAATATGATGGTACTGAGTATATCATATTAAAACAAGAAGAACTATTAGCTATAATCGAGAAATAATGATTAAATAAGCGCAATGACAACTAGATAATAATAAGTTAATATTATCTAGTTGTCAACGTATAGGAGGGTTTTAAATGGCTAAAAATGTATTGTTTGGAGAAGAAGCAAGAAGATCTATGCAAAGAGGTGTAGATAAACTTGCAAATACCGTTAAAATAACACTAGGACCTAAAGGAAGAAATGTTATTTTAGATAAGAAGTTTGGATCACCATTAATAACCAATGATGGTGTTACTATAGCTAGAGAAATAGAACTTGAAGATCCGTTTGAAAATATGGGAGCACAACTTGTTAAAGAAGTAGCAACAAAAACAAATGATGTAGCAGGAGACGGAACAACTACAGCTACATTGCTTGCTCAAGCTATAATAAGAGAAGGATTAAAAAATGTTACAGCTGGAGCTAACCCAATGCTAATAAGAACTGGTATAAAAATGGCTGTAGACAAAGCTGTTGAAGAGATTAAGAAATCTTCTAAACCTGTTAATGGTAAGGAAGATATAGCAAGAGTTGCATCTATTTCAGCTAGTGATGAAGTAACAGGATCTCTAATTGCGGATGCTATGGAAAAAGTAGGTAACGAAGGTGTTATAACTGTAGAGGAATCAAAATCTATGGGAACAGAACTGGATGTTGTTGAAGGAATGCAGTTTGATCGTGGTTATCTAAGTGCATATATGGTTACGGATTCAGAAAAAATGGAAGCAAATCTTGAAGAACCATATATTTTAATAACTGATAAGAAAATCACCAACATACAAGATATACTTCCAATACTTGAGCAAATTGTTCAACAAGGTAAAAAATTGTTAATAGTTGCTGAAGATATTGAAGGCGAGGCTTTAAGTACATTAGTTGTTAATAAGTTAAGAGGAACTTTTACTTGCGTAGGAGTTAAAGCTCCAGGTTTTGGTGATAGAAGAAAAGAAATGCTTCAAGATATAGCAACCCTAACTGGAGGAGAAGTTATATCTGAAGAATTAGGGAAAGAACTAAAAGATGTTACTGTTGATATGCTTGGTAAAGCTGAAAGTGTCAAAATATCTAAAGAAAACACTACAATTGTAAATGGTAAAGGTGAAAAGGACGCAATACATGATAGAGTATCCCAAATTAAAAAACAAATCGAAGATACAACATCAGATTTCGATAGAGAAAAATTACAAGAAAGACTTGCTAAACTTGCAGGAGGTGTGGCTGTAATAAAAGTTGGAGCTGCTACTGAAACTGAACTAAAAGAAAAGAAACTCCGAATAGAAGATGCTCTTGCAGCTACAAAAGCAGCAGTTGAAGAGGGAATCGTTCCTGGTGGTGGAACATGTTACATTAATGCTGTTGTAGAAATTTCCAAATTAACATCGGACATACCAGATGTTCAAGTTGGTATTAACATAATAACAAGAGCTTTAGAAGAACCATTAAGACAAATAGTTACAAACGCTGGAGCAGAACCTTCAGTTATAATAGAAAAAGTAAGACAGAGCGCTGGAGAAGTTGGATATGACGCTTTGCACGGAATATTAGTAAACATGAATAAAGCTGGAATTGTTGATCCAACTAAGGTTGTAAGATCAGCACTTCAAAACGCAGCATCTGTTGCAGCAACATTCTTAACAACAGAAGTTGCAGTTGCAGATATTCCAGAAAAGAATCCAGCACCAATGGGTGGACCAGGAATGGGAATGGACGGAATGTACTAAAAGTAATTTGGGTAATAATTACTTTAAATAAATATATATTAAAATATTAAAAATTAGCTAGGGTTTTGCCCTAGTTAATTTTTTTATTTAATATGTAATAGAAAGAAGTATTCATTGACAAATCCTTAAACATTAACTATCATGATAATAACTCGAAAAAAATAATAACTGTACTCGTATATACCTTGAATATGGCAAGGAGTATCTACGGTCAGCCACAAATTGACCACTATGAGTAATTTTAGTTTTGACTTATTTTAAGCATGCTAATTTTACTTAATAAAGGTAGGATTAGTATGCCTTTTTATACTTTCTACCTTATTTTAAAATGTTGTATATATAATTATTTTTATGTTAAATATAAGAATGATTATACCTAAATTAGAATTATGAGAGGGTGTTGAATAAATGGCAAAGATATTAAAACAAGCATATACCTTTGACGATGTATTGCTAGTTCCAAATAAGTCTGAAGTATTACCTAAGGATGTTAGTTTAGTTACCTACCTTACAAAAAAAATAAAACTAAACATACCTCTAATGAGTGCTGCGATGGATACTGTTACTGAATCTAGAATGGCTATTGCTATGGCTAGAGAGGGCGGAATAGGCATTATACATAAGAATATGAGTATTGAAAATCAAGCTATTGAAGTGGACCGAGTTAAAAGACAGGAGAATGGCGTAATTACGGATCCTTTTTTCTTATCTCCAGAGAATATTTTAGAAGATGCCTTAGAATTAATGAAAAAATATAGAATATCAGGAGTTCCAATTACAATAAGTGGTAAATTGGTTGGAATAATTACTAATAGAGATATAGTTTTTGAAACTGATTATACTAAAGTAATTAAAGATATAATGACAAGTAAAAATCTAATTACTGCACCAGAAGGAACAAGCATGCAAGAGGCCAAGGAGCTTCTTAAAAAATATAAAATAGAAAAGTTACCTTTAGTGGATAGTGAAAATTATCTTAGAGGACTTATAACTATAAAAGACATAGAGAAAACTATAAAATTTCCTGATGCTGCGAAAGATACTAGAGGAAGATTATTATGCGGTGCAACCGTTGGGGTAACTGAAGATATGATGGAGCGAGTAGCGGCATTAGTAAAGTCTTCAGTAGATGTAATAACTATAGATACAGCTCATGGTCATTCTTTAGGGGTACTAGATGCTGTGCGCAAAATAAAATCTGTATACCCGCAGCTCCAAATAATTGCAGGAAATATTGCAACAGCTGCTGCGACTAGAGATTTAATTGAGGCAGGTGCGGATTGTGTAAAAGTAGGTATAGGTCCTGGATCAATTTGTACTACAAGGGTTGTAGCAGGAGTAGGTGTTCCACAACTTACGGCAATTATGGACTGCGTTGAGGAAGGAAATAAATATGGAGTACCTGTTATTGCAGACGGTGGTATAAAATACTCAGGAGATATAGTTAAGGCATTAGCAGCAGGTGCTAATGTAGTAATGATGGGCTCTATGTTTGCGGGATGTGAGGAAGCACCAGGTGAGATGGAAATATACCAAGGAAGAAGTTATAAGGTGTATAGAGGCATGGGTTCTTTAAGTGCTATGGCTTGTGGAAGTAAGGATAGATATTTTCAAGAAGGAAATAAAAAGTTAGTTCCAGAGGGAGTAGAAGGAAGAATACCTTTTAAAGGAAGTGTAATAGATACTGTATATCAGATGATAGGTGGTATACGTTCAGGAATGGGATATTTAGGTTCTGAAACGCTAGTGAAATTGTTTGAGACTTCAACTTTTGTTGTTCAAAGCTCAGCAGGTCTCAGAGAAAGCCATCCACATGATGTATCAATTACAAAAGAAGCACCAAATTATAGTGTGAACAACTAGAATAGCTAAGTAGAAAGCTTAAGCGTACAGGAGGAAAAAACATTGATTAATAGAGAATTAGTTTTAGTAGTTGATTTTGGCGGTCAATATAACCAACTTATTGCAAGAAGAGTTAGGGAAAATAATGTTTACTGTGAAATAATACCATATACGTATTCTGTTGAAAAAATAAAGAACATGAATCCAAAAGGAATAATATTCACAGGTGGTCCTAATAGTGTTTACGCAAAAGGTGCTCCAAAATTGGAAAAGGAAATATTTGAGCTAGGTGTTCCTATTTTAGGAATATGTTATGGAGCCCAATTAATGGCACAAACCTTTGGTGGAGAGGTTATAACCCCTGATGTTCGTGAATATGGAAAAATTGAAGTGGATTTAGACAAAGATGCTATTATTTTTAATGGGATAGAAGAGAAGCAATGTTGGATGAGTCATACAGACCACATCTCCAAAGTTCCTAAGGGATTTGATATAATTGCAACTACTAAAGATTGTCCTGTGGCAGCTATGGCGAATATTTCTAAAAAACTTTATGGAGTTCAATTTCACCCAGAAGTAAAACATACTCTTTTTGGCGAAGAAATGCTTAAAAAGTTCCTATATGATATATGCGAAGTTAAAGGTGATTGGTCAATGTCATCATTTGCAAAGGAAAAAATTAAAGCTATAAAAGAAATGGTTGGAGATAAAAAGGTACTTTGTGCTCTTTCAGGTGGAGTAGATTCTTCAGTTGCTGCAGTGCTTGTACATAAAGCAATAGGAGATCAGTTAACTTGCGTATTTGTAGATCACGGTCTTTTGAGAAAAGATGAAGGAGACCAAGTTGAAAAAATGTTCAAAGGTGAATTTAAAATGAACATAATAAGAGTGAATGTCCAGGAAAGATTCCTAGGTAAGCTTAAAGGAATAAGTGATCCAGAGCAAAAGAGAAAGATAATTGGAGAAGAGTTTATAAGAGTTTTTGAAGAAGAGTCTAACAAACTTGGGCAATTAGATTTCCTTGTGCAAGGCACAATATATCCTGATGTAGTTGAAAGTGGTACAGCTACTTCTGCTACTATAAAAAGTCACCATAATGTTGGAGGCCTTCCAGAAGATATGCACTTTAAACTAATTGAGCCTTTAAGAGAATTATTTAAAGATGAAGTTAGAGCAGTTGGAGAAGAAATTGGAATTCCTCATTACCTAGTATGGAGACAACCATTCCCAGGACCAGGTCTTGCTATAAGAGTACTTGGAGAAATAACACCGGAAAAATTATTTATTACTAGCGAAGCAGATGCAATATTCAGAGATGAAGTAGCTAAAGCAGGACTTGAAAGTGAGATATGGCAATACTTTGCATGTCTACCTAACATCCAATCTGTTGGAGTAATGGGAGATGAGAGGACATATTGTCATACAGTTGCACTAAGAGCCGTCACTAGTTCAGATGGAATGACATCTGATTGGGCTAGAATACCATATGAAGTTTTAGATACAGTGTCCCGTAGAATTGTTAATGAAGTTAAAGGAGTAAACAGAATTGTTTATGATATAACCAGTAAGCCACCTTCCACTATTGAGTGGGAATAGGATAAAACAAGGCTAGTTACAGTGATACCAACGTTTATATAAAATAAAAAGTGGTTATGATATGCTATTAAATTAGTGTGTCATAACCATTTTTTTTGAAATTTTTAATGAAAAATCTATATGCGCTGATTTGCAATCGTAAGATTTTGTTAGTTAATTATTTTGTTTTAGTTTAAAGAACCATACATAATATTTTCTAGTGCAGTAAAAAGTAATAAAAAGCGTAAGCCATGTTATATACCAAGTCCAATGTATGTATTTTAAAATATTCGTATGCTTTTCTACAAATACTTCAAAGACTGTCATAGTAGTGCAAAAGTAGAAGTAATACATAAACTGACCGAAGGTACTTTTATTTTTGGGATAGTGAACATTGAATATTGCACAAAGAGAAGGATATACAAAATATTCAAAGGCAAAACTTGTTTTGGTGGAATATGGGAATAGCCTAATTGGATATTCTATAAGTTTAACTTCTACTACAGTTAAACCAAGTACCCATGTGAGAAGTTGTTTGAATAAAAATGCTACATGCGCTTCCCGAATTTTATCTTTAGGGATAAACTTCACTAACAAACCTATGGTTACAATACATCCAATGGTTATAAGTATATAATCTCTAGTCATATTAACCTCCTCGGATAATTATGAATGCAAAAAACCAAGCATATACAGGCTTTCTGTAATGAAAGATTAGTACTGGGAACAATATATAATTAAATAAAAGGGACCACCATATATTCCAACCGTTATGGTAAGTGAAATAGCCTAATTTAGTAGCAATAAATTCTGTAATAGTGTATATAGCTACATAAACAGAAATATGGAGAATCATTTTTGTTGTTTTGATAGTTAACGGTAAATAAACCACATAATTAAGTGTTTCCCAAATTTATTAAAACTATTATGTTAAAAAGTATCCTTTAATTATAATGAAATATAAAAGCATTGTTTATTTGTATATCCAAAAGATTATAATTATAAAGAATTTATTAAGTTTCATGATAAGATAGAAAATCCATATATAATAATTGTAAGAAGAACAATAATGAAATATCTGATTAGGGATTATGTGAATCGATATTAGATATGTAAAATTAATTTAAGGAGTTAAAGAGGGGAGAATTATTATGATCAATAAAAAAATTATTACTACGTTTATAGGGGTTGCTGTTGTAGCATCTTTATTTACAGGTTGCAGTACTAAAGGGGATGTAATAATACCAGAAGAGGTAATAACAAATGTAATGAAAGCAAATGAAAAATCTAAATCCTATTATGCAGAATTTAAATTGGATAGCTACGAAGATGAAAAATTAAAAGAAAGTATGGTTTTTAAACAATGGAGTGATAATTCTAGTAGCAAAATAAAAACACGTATAGAAACAGAGGATAAAAGCTCAGGAAAAGTTGTAACCACAAATGATGGAGAAAAAATTATATCTTATACAGAAAAAGATAAAAAAGCTATACGTATTAAGATAGGAACTGAGTTAAATCTGAGTTCAAATGCAAACTACAAGGATCAATTAATTAATCAACTCGGGAATTTAAGTAAAACACATCAGATAACTTTCAAAGGGGAACAGAATGTGGGAGATTTTAAAACTTATCATATTTCAGCGGTGGCAAAGGAAAAGAATACTATTATGGGAAATCAAGAGTATTGGATAGAAAAAAGTAATTGGTTTTTAGTAAAAGCATCGATAGAGAGTGGAAATGATAAAACTGTTTCAGAATATACAAAACTAGATTTTTCACCTAAATTAGATGATAGCTTATTTGTTCAAAAGTTTTCGCCTTCAGTTAAGGTAGAAAATATAGAGGATATTGCAAAAGATAAGGAAACTACTATAGATTTAAAAAAAGGAGCTAAAATAGCTAGAAAACCTATATTACATTTGAAAGAAGACAAAGGTTACAAGTTAAAAGAGGTTAAATATCTAAATATGGAGAAAACCAAACATGAAGAAATAAATCAAATTTACCAAAAGGATGGAGCCCTAGCTTTTACCTTAACTACCATAATCGATGGTAATAAGGCCATTAGCAATGAAGAAAACTTAAAACTTCCAGGTGAAAAAGAAATAACTATAAGAGGTAAAAAAGCATCGGTTATGGAAGACATCAAAGTGATTTCATGGAGTGAAAATAATCTTAATTATAGTATAATGACGGAAAATCCAAAACTTACAATGGAAGATGCTAAGAAAATAGTGGAAAGTTTAGTCTTTACAAATTAACAAAGATATTACATGTGCAGGCTTGTACATGTAATATTTTTGTTAATAATTAAGTTTGATAAAAAGGTAATTATGACCTCTAAATAGATATAAGATGATATAATATTGTATATATAAGCATTTTATGGGGGAATAGAACATGAGTGAAAAAATATTAATAGTTGAGGACGACGAGGCAATTGCTACTATAATGAAAGAACATTTGACAAAGGAAGGTTATAAAGTATTTTGGGCGTCGACTGGTAAAGAAGGGTTAAAAGATTTTAAAAAAGAAGAGTTTCAGCTGGTTATGGTAGATGTTATGCTTCCAGAGATGGACGGGTTTACATTGTGTAAAAATATAAGATGGCTAAATGAAGAGGTACCAGTAATAATTGTTAGTGCAAAGCAAACAGAGTTAGATAAGGTAAGTGGTCTAAAATCAGGGGCGGATGATTATATAACAAAACCATTCAGCCTTATTGAGGTATCTGCTAGAATCGAAGCTCATTTGAGAAGAAATAGAAAAAGAGAAAACACTATTCCAATAGATAGGAAACTAGAATTTAAGAAGGGGCTAACAATAATTCTAGCAGATAACAGAGTAATACTAAAAGGCTATGAAATGTCCTTAACCTCAAAAGAATTTGAGATTTTAGTTTTAATGGCTCAAAACCCCAATAAAGTATTTTCAAAACAAGAGATTTACCAGCACATATGGGAAAGTATTGATGTGAATGGCAATAACACTGTTACTGTTCATATTAAAGCGCTTAGAGAGAAGATAAAGGACAATATAAAAGATCCTACCTTTATTCAAACAGTATGGGGGACCGGTTATAAGTTTATAGGAGAAAGAAGTATATGAAACTGAAAAAATGGCTTAGTTTATCTCATTTAATTATAATGCTAGCTCCAATAATAACGGCCGCAATATTATTTAAAGTTATTGTAGATTACAATAAAAATAATGATTTAAAAGATTATTTGCTCATTATGAGTAAATTTAGAGTCTATGAAGATAAAATACAAAGCCCTGAAATATATAATACAAAGTATTTAAAAGGTAAGGATTTCGTAATAAATAAAGACGAAAATTTAGTACTCATAGAATTATATAGTGATGTGGGAGAAAAAATATATACTTCTAATGAAAGTAGCATATTATTTACTCCAAAACAAGAATTATATTCTGATTTGTACAAGGTAGTTACTGGATATAAGGCTTATACCTTAAAAAAGCCAGTATTTAAGGATAGTACGTTAATAGGATTTTATAAAGTTACTATTGCAAGAGATAGTTTTGTTAAGAATGTAAACAATAAAACCATAATTGCAATAATATGTTTTATAGTTGTACTTATTATAATCTATGCAGCCGTTATATTGTTGCTTAATAGAAGATTTAATAAGCCTATAAAACTATTAGTGCAAGGAATGCATAATTTTGCCACGGGAAATGAAAATACGGTTAAGTACGAAAATAATGATGAAATAGGTGAAATAATTACTAATTTTAATATCATGAAAAAAGAGATAGAAGATAAAAGAAAAACTATAGAAACAGAGCAGAAAACAAAAGAATATATGATTTCTGCAATATCGCATGACCTTAAAACTCCTTTGACAGCTGTACGAGCTTATTCAGAAGCTATTATTAATGAAAAGGATTTAGATATTGTGAAAATTAAAGATAAAGCTTTAGTTATATTAAATAAAAGTGATTATATGCAAAAAATGATAGATGATCTTTTGATATTTAACCTACTAACAACAGACTATAAAATGAATTTTGTAGAAGTTGAAGGTCATGAACTCTTTGAAATGCTCTTCTCAGGATATGAGGAAGCTTGTGAAAAGAATGAAATTAAGCTTAGCGCCGAAATAAGCCTTCAGGGTAAATATAAGGTGGATGTAAATCAGATGACAAGAGTAGTGGATAATTTAATGTCAAATGCTTTAAGGTATACACCTAAAAATGGCAATATCTACATGGGTGCGTTTTCAATGGGAGATGAGAAACTTACACAATGGCTTACATATAAGGATATCCAGGAGCTAAAGCTTATAAAAAGTGAGGGATTTGTGCTTTTAATTAAGAATGATGGTGTAAGTATTTCAAAAGAGGATAAAGATAAGGTATTTTTACCTTTTTATCAGTGTGATGATTCTAGAAGTAAGAAAGCAAGTACTAGCGTAGGTTTGGGACTGAGCATTGTTAATTTGGTAATAGAGAGGCATGATGGTGAAATAAGGATATTTTCAGAGGATAATTGTACAGTTTTTGTTTGCTTTATTCCACAAAAATCAAATTAAGAAATAACGTAAAATAGGAAATAACGAGGAGGTAGAATAAAATGAAATTAGTAGTCGAAAATATAGAAAAAAGTTATGGAGAGAAACAGGTGCTTAAAAAAGCATCTTTTACCTTTGAAAAGGGGAAAATATATGGACTATTAGGACGAAATGGAGCAGGTAAAACAACTCTTTTTAACTGTATCAGTGGGGAACTTAAATATGAAAATGGTAGGGTTTATATTAGTGAAGATGGAGAGGAAACTGAGGATATAGACTATAAAAATGTAGGGTATGTTTTTTCAGAGCCCGTGTTACCAGAGTTTCTAACTGGATATGAGTTTTTGAAATTTTATATTGATATTAATAAAGATAAGATTAAAAAAATTCTTACCATAGATGAGTATTTTGATATTATAAAGATTAATGAAGATGACAGATATCGTTTGATGAAGGGATATTCTCATGGGATGAAAAATAAAATGCAAATGGTTTGTTTATTAATAACTAGACCTGCTGTAATCTTGCTAGATGAACCTCTAACTTCTTTTGATGTAGTGGTGGCTCTAGAAATCAAGAATTTGTTAAAGAAAATGAAAAGTGAGCACATTATTATTTTTTCAACCCATATTCTTCAGCTGGCTACAGATTTATGTGATGAAATATTGGTTTTAAATAATTGCATTTTAGAAGAAGTGGATAGTGAGATTCTAAAGAGTGCTGAGTTTGAAACAAAAATAATGGAGATTTTGAAGGAGGGAGGGAATGATTAGTACATTTATTAATAGTTTTAAGGTATCTTTTGCAGAGCAAGCGAATACCTTTATATACTTTCTTAAAAGGATAC
>Ga0209540_10000691_pt1 | contig 29122 bp, 28 predicted proteins | sample BarGraIncu01121A_FD_184501 | JGI IMG/M metagenome (GOLD analysis project Ga0209540, IMG submission 184501) | Arctic peat soil microbial communities from Barrow, Alaska - Barrow Graham LP Incubations 011-21A (SPAdes) (version 2) | ecosystem: Environmental > Terrestrial > Soil > Wetlands > Peat... | reverse complement strand
TCCTCACACCTTCCAGCTCGCGCTGGGATCGAGTGGTTTGGTGGCTGTCAGAGCGGTTCGCCAACTAGCCCGCGCCAACAATGCTTGAGCATAACGCTCGCACTGAAGGTGCGGGCGTTTGCTTTTTAGAGAAGAATTCCGGCTGGCAGGAAGAATGTGATGATCGTCATGATGGCGAGGATAGCGTATTCGATCTTGCGATCGATTTGGAAATGATCATGGCTCGCGAAGATGATGCCAAGGATAAGTCCTAGTGGCAAACCGCTCAGTGCGAAGGCACCGATTTGCAAAGGATGAGCAAATTTGAGCCAGAAGCTGGCGAGGACGACATACAGTACGAGTTTTAGCACATACGTGCTATCGGCTTCTAACAGGGGTTTTCGTGTCTGTTTTTGCTGTTTTTTCACCATACCGACAGTATATCATAAGCTTTATCTTGAATAATCTCGTCCAGTTTGTAATAATAGACACCAAATAGGGGGAATATGGTACAAGCTAAGAAATCATCAGTTAAGAAAAAATCAACCGTCAAAGCCACAGCCGTCCGCAAGCCAGTCATTCGTAGGGCGCCCGCAAAGCGCACTCGCGTTACCCGCAAGGTCAGCGCACCACAGTACCAAAGCTTTAAGTTAGCCGCTGGTCCGAAGTTCATGTCAACAGCTATCACTGACCAGACCGTCTACTGGGCAGTCCTCGGTATCATCGTCCTCGCCTTTGGCGCATGGGTTTTGGTCGTCAACGATCGCATCCAGCGTATCTATGACCAGATCGACGTCCAGATGACCTCTATCAACAGCACGACAACTGTCAAGAAATAGTTTTCATCGACAACTAAATAGCCCCGGGATAACCTCGGGGCTATTTGATATCCATTCTGTAATTACATGCGGATTTCTGCGTCAACTCCAGCTGGAAGGCTGAGGTTCTGCAGGCTGTCGATCGTCTTTGGAGTCGCGTTGGTGATATCGATCAGGCGCTTGTGTACGCGCATCTCGAAGGTCTCACCGCCCATCTTGTAGACATGGGGGCTCTTGACGACTGTGTACGTGCTGCGGCGCGTAGGAAGCGGCACAGGACCGGCGATCGAGGCACCGGTGCGAATCGCCGTGTCGATGATTTGTTTTGCTGATTGGTCGATCACTTTGTGATCATAGGCTTTGAGTCGGATGCGAATACGCAGTCCGGCATCTTTTTTGGCTTCTGCCATAACGAAAAATCCTTTCGTTTATGCTCCAGTAACCTCTTTCGATACGGTGTTGACAGCGCCCGAACGAGTTCTCTGGTGCGATTAATAATACGTAGGTTATTATACATTGCTTGTGGATTATTTACAAATATACCTCAGCGTGGTACTGTATTCTCAACTTCTAGGATTGGAAAACCATGAGTAAGAAGGGACAGCAGCCGACCCCAAGCAGCATCAGGGAGATCGGCAAGCTCGCTACGTCAGATGTCAAGTTTCTGATCCAGCTGAGCGGTTACCTCGAAGTTCTCGTCCTGTGCTACCCATGGGACGGGGAATCCAAGGTCGGCGCGAAGAAGCGCAACACGGAGCTCAAGCAGAAGATCGCGAAGGCACTTGATGAGCCTAGTGCGGACGACACCATCAAGATCTCGGTGACGAGCTCAAAGAAGACCGCAACCGGTACTAGAATCATCAGAGTTGCGGCAAAAAGAACATATTAACGCCCCGCTCGCTCGTTGAGCGCCGAACGGAACAACGTCGGCCTCCGGGCCGGCGGGGTTTCCTCATATATTGAATATATTATCTATTTGTGTTATAATGAAGAGATATGGTAAAGCCGACCCAAAACGAACTACACATACCTGGACTCGACATACTTCGTGCCTCCGCTGTGGAACGGTTTGGCCGCGAGGCTCTTGGCTTGGCGCAGCTCACGTCGACTATCGTCGACGTCCGTGAACCGATTAGCCAGCAACAGATTAATAATGCGGAAGATATACTCGTTGGGGAATTTGGCGATTCTCACACTGTTGTGGAGCTATACCCCAGTGACACGTCCACGTCTCTCGTTCACGTGGTGCCTATTCGCTTTTAAGAGACATCGGAGGTAATTTATGGTACGAAAAATTGGTTCAGATATCCGTAACGGAAATTGGTTATTTTATAACGATAAATTGCTCGGCACCCCTCGCAGCATAACAAAAGAAACTGACAGTAGTATCATAGTTGTGAGCCCAGATGAGCTCGCAGACATCCTTGAACAAAGCACCGACATCATCTTTACTGCGATGGAAGCATTGCATCGAAAAACGCAAGCTACTAGTGCAGAACCAGAGAAGCCAACCCGTTATGGCAAGCTCTTTATGACGAAAATGGTACCCGCCGGAATTGGTCAGGCTCGCGGTACGGGCCTCACCGAGTTAGCATTTGATCGGCGATTAAGCGAAAGTGAATATAATAATCCCAACGACTTCACACCTGAGGATCGGCCCTATTTTGAGGCAGTTACGGCACTAGGCTATTCAGCGCAACTCTTAATCAACTTGGGCGACTGGAATGCCGTACGCGACGGTGGATGGCTACAGGGGCAACGTCCAGATCAAATATAACCAAGTATATATTATCTAATCAAATTACCTCCGATTGCTCGGAGGTAATTTTTTGATCAGTAACCTAAATTACTTGTCGATCTTGGTCACAACACCTGCACCGACGGTGCGGCCACCTTCGCGAATAGCGAAGGCTTGGCCCTGGTCCATAGCGATTGGGCTAAGGAGCTTGACCTTGAAGGTGATCTGATCACCTGGCATAACCATCTCTTTGCCATCAGGAAGTTCAACTTCACCGGTGACGTCTGTGGTGCGGAAGTAAAATTGTGGCTTGTAGCCCTTTGCAAATGGCGTGTGTCGTCCACCCTCCTCTTTCTTGAGGATGTAAACCTCGGCATCGAACTCGGTGTGTGGAGTAAGACTACCTGGTTTGACAATAACTTGGCCACGCTCGACTTGCTCGCGCTCAATACCGCGGAGAAGAAGTCCAGCGTTGTCGCCTGCTTGACCACGGTCAAGGCTCTTCTTGAAGGCTTCGATACCAGTCACGACAGAAGTCTGCGTAGGCTTGAGGCCGACGATCTCGACTGCGTCGTTGACGTTGACGATACCCTGCTCAATACGACCGGTAGCAACGGTGCCACGGCCCTTGATCGAGAAGACGTCTTCGATTGGCATAAGAAATGGCTTGTCGAGCTCACGGACTGGCTCTTCGACCCATGTGTCCATCGCTTCGACGAGATCCATGATCGCTTGCTCTGCCTCTGGGTCACCCGCGAGTGCCTTAGTAGCAGAACCCTTGATGATAGGGACGTTGTCGCCGTCATAACCGTTCTTGGTCAGAAGTTCGCGAATATCCATCTCGACGAGTTCGACGAGTTCAGGATCTGCGAGGTCCATCTTGTTGAGGAAAACGAGGATCTTTGGCACACCAACCTGGTGAGCAAGAAGAACGTGCTCTCGTGTCTGTGGAAGTGGACCATCGTTTGCAGCAACCACGAGGATTGCACCGTCGATCTGAGCAGCACCGGTGATCATGTTCTTTACATAGTCAGCGTGTCCTGGCATGTCAACGTGCGCGTAGTGGCGCTTAGCTGATTCATATTCTTGGTGAGAAGTAGCGATCGTGATACCACGAGCTTTCTCTTCTGGAGCGTTGTCGATCTGGTCGTACGCGACAGGCTTGTTTACTGCTGACGGAAGCTTTTTCGCGAGCACTGTCGTGATAGCTGCCGTAAGAGTGGTTTTGCCATGGTCGACGTGGCCCATAGTACCAACGTTGACGTGAGGCTTGGTTCGGTCAAAAGTTGCCATGTAGTTTATTCTCCTACCGTTTAATTATAATTATATTGTTGTCCATGACGCGGGCCGTGACACTACAAAATTACTCTCGCAATCTTACAGTGGTTGAACGCGCCATGCGTATGGACTTGATTATATGGAAAAACACCTGTTATGTAAAGGGTTCAGGGTAGTTTTTTGGTTTTTAAGCTAATCCTTAGAATGATCAGTATACTGGTAGTAATGAACGAACGTATCAAACGAAGAATGCTTTGGATGCTTATTGGCGCCAGCATCGTCCCGATTCTTCTCATCATCCAGCTCCCTACGGCATTCACACTCAAAGCAGTTTCGCTCTACGCCTCGGCCCTCACTGGCTACGCCGGTATCGTGCTGTTACTCTGGATGTTCCTGCTCGGGGCAAAATCAGTGGTCGGACATGTATTCAAAGATCTCGCGCCAGTCCTCTCTATCCATAAAAGACTGGGCAAATATGGTTCAATCGCCATATTGCTCCACCCGCTACTCATCGTCTATAGTTACGGCGAATCTATCCTCTATAGCATCATCCCGCACATCGGAACGCAGTTCGAGAATCACGTCACGCTCGGGCGCATCGCATTTATGCTCGTCGCCGTCATCTGGGTCGCATCGATCCTACTGAGGAAGAACATCGGCTTTCGGCCATGGAAATATATCCATTACTTCGCCTATATCTCGATCCCCTTCGCACTCCTACACGTACCCGACCTCGGATCACAGTTTATCGCTCATCCTATCGTGAAAGCATACTATTTGCTGCTCGCCGGGACATTCTCGGTATTCTTCCTCATCCGTCTATCTGCCTGGCTCAATTTCGATCGTCAACGCTACGAGGTCGTCGACCATCAACAACTGACGGATACCGACTTCGCCCTCACTTTGCGGCCGCTTGATACGCCCCTCATGCCCGAAAAAGGCCAGTATATCTACTTGAAACAGGGCATCGTCAGTGAAGACCACCCCTTCTCGGCCACCTACTGCGACCCGAAGAATGGCGATTTGACAATCGTCTACCGGACCTATGGCGCGTTTACGCAGTTTCTCACCTCTCTGCCGCTCGGTGAAATTGTCCATGTCGGTGGACCATATGGACTGTTCACGCAAGATCAACCGACAGATAAGAAGCTTGTCTACATCGCCGGTGGTGTCGGTGTGACGCCGTTCGCGCAGTACATCCTCGACGGGAAGACGAATGACAATCAATGGTTATTTGTATCAAACAAGACTCGCCAGGGCGCGCCACTCGTGCCACAGCTCCGCCGCGCGTTAGGGCAACGACTCGTCGAGTTCTACACTAACGACGTCGTGCAATCTGACGGAAGTGTCATCGGGCGGATACGGGTCGACTCTCTCAGAGAGCGGCTCGGTGATCTATCGAAATGTTCGTTCTATATCTGTGGGCCTCCTGCTATGGTCAAGGATATGAAACGATCACTGCTCGAGGCCTCAGTCCCCGCCCTCCAGGTCAATATCGAGAAGTTTGGCTGGTAGTTAGATAAGCATCACGTGAGCATCGTAGGCGCGAGATAGCGCCTCTTTGAGCGTAGGGCGAATAATGACGATGGTTGCGAGCGTATCGGCGATAAGCGCGGCGCGCGCCAAAACATACGATGCGACGTACTTAGACTTGCTCGAATCTCCAGTAGTCGGGTCGATAATATGATGCCTGAGGCCTCTAGTGGTCTCCCAGGAGCGTTTGATAGTGTTACTGCCAGCGAGTGCACCTCTCGAAATCGACACGGTCTTATAGATGGTATCTGGCTTATGAGGATCTTCAAGGGCAAATGATACTGGCATATCACTCTGGACAAAGAGATCTCCGCCACCATTGACGATATACTGCGTCGATCCGTGGTTGCGCATAATGCGAGCGATCTCGTCGATCAGCCAGCCCTTACCGAATCCGCCGAAATCCAGCATGATCCCCGCGGGACAACGGATTTCTTCAGGTGAATACGCGAGAATACCCCAGAGGTCAGCGCGAATATTTCCCGCATGGTTGCGAGAGCCATAACCGAGGGAGCTAAGCGCACCTGCCACCGTAAGGTTAAATACGCCATCAGATGTAGTATGCATTTCTTTTGCGAAGTCGAGCATCCGAAGCATTTCCTCTGGTGGATCAGAAATAATTCCAGTATCAAATAGCTGCGAAACTAACGAATCGTCGCGAAAGCGCGAATAACGGAGGTCAAAAAGAGCTACGTATTCATCGATTACCGTACGTAATTCAAGAGTAAATACACCTCTGTCTAGTCGTTCAAGCCAGAATCGCGATCCAATCGCGTCGAACTCGTAAGTGGCCTGGTCTGAGGCCATTAGGCGGCCGCTTGACTCCGGATGTTATCGAGGACGTTCGAAAATGCGTAGGTCGTGAGGCTTGCGCCACCGATTTGGCTCGGGCTATAGCTCGAAATAGACTGGCCACTGGCGTCACTCGAGACGGAGCTTTCGAAGCTACTGATATAGTAGCTCGACTGGCCGTCGCTATAGTTATTGTTAGTCTTTACACTCGTAATCTTACCGCCGCTGACGACAAGCGTCACAGCGATAGAGTTTGAGCCGCCGTGTGGCACATTGTAGCTCACCGTGTTTGTGTAGTTACCGTCCTTGTAGGTACCCGTTGAACTACTGCTCGAGGTAGTCGATGGCGAAGTTGAGCTAGTCGAAGGCGATGAGGACGTCTGGCTAGAGGTCGTTGATAGTGCAGACGACGTCTCCGGTGACTTAAATAAGGCAAGCCCACCGATCGAAGCCGCCGCGATAACTGCGACCGTTCCTATTGTGACAAATACCTTTTGCTTTGGTTCCATAACAGATATAGTAATATGCTAACCTTAAATTTAACTTTTCTCAGTATACAAGAATGCGTTAAAATACGCTTACGCTTGCACGTTCGACCCAACATTTACTATGATACGGGTAACAGTCGTTCACTACACACTAAGGAGTTGAGATGACTGAGCAACCCGCCATGAAAGTTGTCGATGTCGCCTCACCGCTCGGACTTATCGAGCGGCGAAAAAGGAGGGGCTGGTCGAATGCCGTGTACTACCTTCTCTTAGAAGGGGGCAACCTCGTACTCCTGCGCCCGTTCGGGGAGGAAGAGAGGTGGTCACTTCAAGCCCTGGCCGTCGGAGCCGACGGCACAAACACGACAAAATCACTTGGGCTAGTTGTCCGCACTGTGTCCGTCAGGACGTCGTACGCGCAACTGAGCGGAGACCGCACCGCTACTGGCATTTCCGGTCTCTGCGCTGTCATCGCGAGCTCAAGAGAAGCCAGTGACAACGACGAAGTTCAAGCGCTCATCGCGCTTGGCACAGACTTCGCCGAAAGGGCGCCCGTCATCGTTGCGTACACCGAAGTCACAGCCGACCTTGTCCACAGTGGTGGTCACATCTACGTCACAGTTCGGGGACTCGTATATGAGTGTCGACCTGTTTCGTACGGTGTGATGGGGCTTTCTGAATTGCGGGTGAGCAAAAAAGACGAAGGGACCATACGCATCCTAGAGGAGCTTCCTTCAGTGCTGAGACCGTCTCGCTGGGCGTACGATGTCCCTTCTGGCAGTAAGCAAACCTGGACGAAGGTTGGCCCATTCGACCACATCATTCGCTCGTCGCGCGAGATGACGGCAACTGAAATCAGGGAGCGCCTCGGCCTGCCTGGGCGCAATGGACAGCGCAAGAAGTCCAGCCCCGCCACTCGGTAGAGCATCACAAAGGTGTTCCCGGGCGGCCGGGGACACCAATGTAATTATTCAACAGAGCAACAAATGCTCTGTTTTTGGTTATGGTTGCGTATTGCACGTACTAAAAATATGATATACAAGACAGTCATTCACTACAAACTAAGGAGTTGAGATGGCTGAGATTGGATTTACAAATCTCACATCGCTCAGCCCTCGCTCCATGCGCGGGCTGCAAGAGCAGGGATACCACTGGGTGTACGCCAGAACGATTGACGAGCACTTCTACCAGATCAGCGCCGACCCGGCGAACGAAAGAACCACTGTTCGCGAGGTACGAGCTGGAAGGAAAGCGAGGTATGGCACACAGCTCCCCGACCTTCAGTTCGTCGGCTACCTAACTCGTGAGATTCAGATCGCCCGAGAAATGCCGAAAGCTAAGCAACGCCAGTTGCTTGATGGAACGAGGCTTCTCTTCGGTGCGAACCAAGAGCTCGCGACCTTCGAGGACGTCCGGGCGTTCATGATCGCGTGTGAGCAAAAGCTGCGAGCCCCTGTGAAAGAAGTCGAGCAGAAGCCTGTACCGCCCACACCGCAAGTGCGCCAGGGCTTTCGTCGGCTCAGCGACACCGTCACGGCCTACCCCGAGCTCACCTACACCATCGTCGCGAGGGGTGGGCTACACGGCGTGCGCTTCTACGTCGTCTTCGAAAACGACAATGTGTTTGAGTTCAGGTATACCACTCTTCCACCACGTTCTGTCTACGACGGAATGGGCGCGGCGGTGAGGAAAGGCGCATACTGGCCAGGCGAAGACTACCCGCAGGAAGGCTATAAGCCAAAGGCCCATGGGTCATCATCCTGGCTCGGGGAGGTTAAGCACATTCTCGCGAGCAAGGAATCCCTGAGGGCCGATGAGGTCTTGGCGCTTTGCAAACAGGCTGAGCTGATGTAAGAGTTCGATCAGCCCCAGCCGCACGGTTGAGCATCACATTGGTGCCCCCGTGCGGCCGGGGACATCAATGAGATTATTTGACAGAGCAATTGTTGCTCTGTTTTTGGTTATGGTTGCGTATTGTACCCAATAACCAATATGATAGACCCAACAGTCATTCCTGCAAACGAAGGAGTTGAGATGGCTGAGAATGGAGACTCCAGGGCGCTCGATCCGATCGACGCACTTGACCGACAGGTCATGATGGATCAAGATGCAAGGCACGGTCCCGGCTGGTACTACGTGGTAGTGCAGCGCCGAGATCTTTCCAATTACGTGTACGAGCTCCGACTGAACAGCACGAGAGGGACTGTGTTGTTCAGGGAGGTTCTTGCTACGGGAAGGGAGAACCGCCCCGACCTACAGATCAGGTGTAGGGCGACGATTCGGCAAGGCCAGAACCTGAACATCATGAGCGGTGGCGTAAGGTTGAACCACCAAGAACTCGTCGTCAAGATCGTACGGTCATCGACGCAGATTTTGACCAGGGGTCTTCTCGTCGAACAGCTCGGCTCGAAGCCCCCTCTCTGGTTCAATTCCTGACCCGATCAACTCCGGCCGCCCCGGTTGAACACCCCAGATGTTCCCGGGCGGCCGGGGCATCAATGAAATTATACATACAAAAACCGCCTCGTTACAGAGGCAGTTTTTGTAAGGAAAGACCCTATTTGCTGCGCTTGGCGATGATTTCCTGCGCGACATTCGGTGGGACTTCTTCATAGTGCGCGAGCTCCATCGTGCTTGCGGCACGACCTTGGCTCATCGAACGGAGTTCTGAAGTGTAACCAAACATGCTTGCGAGAGGAACGACTGCCTTGATGAGCTTGGCGCCCGCCATGAGATCTTCCATCGCCTCGATACGGCCACGACGGCTGTTGAGGTCGCCGATGATGTCACCCATGAAGTCTTCAGGAGTGGTCACTTCAACGTGCATGACTGGCTCGAGAAGGATTGGGTTAGCTTGTCGGATACCTTCGCGGGCAGCAATTGCACCAGCGAGGTTGAAGGCGAGCTCAGACGAGTCAACGTCGTGATAACTACCGTCGTACAGGGTTGCCTTGATGTCTACTACTGGATAGCCAGCGATAACACCGCCTTCGAGGGTTTCTTTGATACCCTTCATAACTGGGGTGCGGTATTCCTGAGGAACAACACCACCCTTGATGGCATCGATGAACTCAAAGCCCTTGCCTGGTTCATTCGGCTCAAAACGCACCCATACGTCACCGTACTGGCCACGTCCACCAGATTGCTTAGCGTGCTTACCCTGTACTTCACTGGTGCCCTTGATGGTTTCACGGAAGGCCACTTGTGGCTCACCGACGTTTGCTTCGACGCTAAATTCGCGCTTCATGCGGTCGATAAGGATATCGAGGTGAAGCTCGCCCATTCCTGACATGATCGTCTGACCAGTTTCGTCATCGGTGTGGATACGGAAGGTTGGGTCTTCTTCAGCGAGGCGCTGAAGCGCGATGCCCATCTTCTCTTGGTCGGCCTTTGATTTCGGCTCAACGGCGATACTGACTGGAGGATCTGGGAAGGTAATGCTTTCGAGGGCAATAGGATGCGCGACATCTGAGAGTGTGTCACCAGTAAAGGTGCTCTTGAGCCCCACGACTGCGGCAATGTCACCGGCTTCAACCTTATCAATATCTTCACGCTTATCGGCGTGCATACGAACGATACGGCCGATGCGCTCTTTTTCACCAGTAGTGGTGTTGAGTACGTAGCTTCCGGCGTTGAGAACACCTGAGTAAACACGGATAAAGATAAGCTTACCGACAAATGGGTCAGTCGCGATCTTGAATGCGAGCGCAGCCATTGGCTCTTTCTCGTTAGGATGGCGACTAATCTCGTCACCAGTCTTTGGGTTTTTACCCCATACTTCGTTCACATCAACTGGGCTTGGGAGGTAGTCTGCCATGAGGTCGAGGACTTTCTCGACGATCACGCCGCGGCCATCACCACCAGAGACGAGGTAGAAGTCACCGGCGAGTACACGCTTGCGGAGGGCTCGTTTGAGCTCAATGTTAGTGATTGAGTCGACGCCACTTTCGAAGAATCGCTCCATGAGCTCGTCTTCAGCTTCGACAGCTGCTTCAACGAGCAGTGCGCGGGCATTGGTTGCTCGTTCGAGCATGTCGGCAGGAATCTCACTAACAGCAAGCTCGTGATCAGTGTAGTCACCGTAGGTGTAAGCCTTCATGTCGACGAGATCGACGAGGCCGTTGATGTCTTTTTCGAATCCTATCGGGAGATGGATTGCGAGAGCATTTTTCGAGAGACGATTGTGAATGCTATCGAGAGATTTGTAGAAATCACCACCGATCTGATTGATCTTGTTGATGAAACAGATGCGAGGCACGCCATACTTGTTCGCCTGGCGCCACACGGTTTCAGACTGAGCTTCGACGCCCATCTTGCCGTCAAAGATCGTCACTGCACCGTCGAGGACGCGGAGACTGCGCTCAACCTCGGCAGTAAAGTCGATATGTCCCGGGGTGTCGATAATGTTGATCTGGCAACCCTTCCAAAAACATGTCACGGCAGCCGAAGTGATCGTGATACCACGCTCTTTTTCCTGTGCCATCCAGTCAGTGGTGGCGCTGTCGCCATTTGCACCGCGCACTTCGCCAATCTTGTGATTGATACCTGTGCGGTATAGGATGCCTTCGGTTGTTGTCGTCTTACCAGCGTCGATGTGCGCAATAATACCCACATTGCGAATATCCTTTAGCTGGATGTCTTTGTTTGCTGCCATAATGGTAGTCGTCTCTCTTCTCTTGGTTTAGTTAAAAATTTTCGCCATAAAAAATAGCGCCTTGTCCCCAATTATAACAGATAGATCTGCAGAATACCAGCTATGCAGCAAGTGCGACGCTTTCGGCAGAGACGCCTGGGAAGTATTGATTTGTATAGTTCGGCACGGTCAAAAGTGCGCATAATCCCAAAAGCTGATGTGTTTCAACGTAGGAATGCGGGTCGAATTCATCCTGAATACCGATCATATGGAATGCATCTATTCCGAGAGCCTGATACACTTCGGACGAATATTTCTCAAACACTCTTTCGTATTGCCGAATATATTTCTCCAGCTTCTGCTCATCCTCTGAACTCTCAACTAAACGCTCGAGGGCCATAGCTCTTTCGGCATGCAGAAACAGCTGACACGCAATCTCGTGTGACCGTAGGTATTGCTCCATCCGGCCTAACTTCGGCACCCTTGGTGGCCTCGTCACATCATGAAGCACATTATGAAACTGACGAGGTAGCAGGCCGCGATTTGTCGGCAAATTGCGAAAACGCTTAGGTATGTCACATTTTTTTAGCGTATTTTGAAATTGAGATGACTCGTATAATGCGGCAAACCATTGGAAGTGGTGGTCATCTGGCCTCCATATCTGCGTAGCTTGTTTTGACCAATCGACAGGCCATGAATAGTCATCATCAAAAAGCTCAAGTACCTTTTCGATCGTTGCATCATGCAACACAAAGCCACGATCATCAACGGGTGCATAAAACTTCTTAACCTTTTCGGGATTTTGGAGCCAGGCGTCAAGGGGCGGAAGGTGCGCAAGCTGGCCATAACACTCAGCTCGCGTAGGCATCTTAGCCTACCATCTCCGTGTTTGTTTTGTCCCTCATTTGTACTCACGATACCATAGCGCTAGCGCTTTATCAAGAGAATTGCAAAAAAACACCGCTAGATCTAGCGGTGTTTTAGTGTCAAGTGCTGACTCGATTACGGTCGGGCGAAGTGCGCGAAGGCGCGGTTAGCTTCGGCCATTCGGTGGGTGTCTTCCTTCTTCTTGAAGGCAGAACCGGTTTCGTTGTAAGCGTCGACGATCTCAAGTGAGAGGCGTCTCTCGTACGGCATACCTTTGCGTGAACGCGCGCTCTGGACAAGCCAGGTAAACGCATAGTGCAATTGGCGATGACCTTGTACTGGGAATGGAATCTGGTAGTTTGCACCACCGACTCGGCGACTCTTCACTTCAAAGTTCGGGCTGACATTTCGGAGTGCTCGCTCGAATACTTCGAGAGGATCTTCACTCTTGAGTGTCTTTGCAGCCTGCTCGAGTGCACCGTAAACGGCACGCTCAGCGACAAGCTTCTTGCCGTCGATCATCGATTTATTAATAAGACGCTGAACCATGACTGACTGGTAGCGTCGGTCTGGCTTAACGACTCGCTGTAGTTTCTTAGTAACTTTACGAGGCATGGTTATTTATCCGCTTTCTTGGTGCCGTACTTAGAACGACCCTGTTGGCGTTTTGCAACACCCTGGAGGTCAAGTGCGCCACGAACGATGTGGTAACGAACACCTGGAAGGTCTGGAACACGACCACCGCGAACAAGCACAACGGCGTGCTCTTGGAGGTTGTGGCCTTCGCCACCGATGTAAGCCCAGACTTCTTGGCCGTTCGTCAAACGAACACGAGCCACTTTGCGAAGGGCTGAGTTTGGCTTTTTCGGAGTCTTAGTCGTTACTTTGATACATACACCACGCTTAAGTGGCGCATCCTGATCGTAGTAACGGACCTTGAGGTCGTTCTTGATGCGACCGAGGGCTGGAGACTTGGACTTCTTTTCCGCAGTCTTCCGTGGCTTTCGGATCAGCTGGTTAATTGTAGGCATTTAGTAATAATCCTTTGTACAGTTTGATGATTTGGCTTGATAAGGGCCGTTGGTTGCGAACGCGGTACAGCAAGCACTCGTTCGCGCGTATCTGAAGCTTTCTGGCTTTCACACTCACCATAAACTTCAAATAGGAAACTCATCGACTACTATAGCAAGTCTTGCGTCTAATGTCCAGGGGTATTGGCGATTTGCGGGCTCATATCGTACACTGTAGATAACCATAAGGAGAACCACATGTTTGAGCAGCCAAGCGAAAATCAGCCGACACCTAATCCTGAGCCACATTTCGAGCCACCGGTCGCACCGACACCGCCACTCACCATCACACCCACCCCCGTACGTAAAAAACGAAACTCATTTATCTTTATTCTATTACTACTCATCGTCGTTGCCCTCGCCGCAGTGGCGACCTACGCCGTCATGACATTCGTAATCGGCTCAAGCAAGAAAACAGATGACGTGGCCAATCAAACCACAACAGTCACGCCAACCGTATCTCAAAGCGACGAGCTTGTCTCTGTTATCGCAAAGGTAAAGACGATGCTTCCAAGCACAAAAGCCTTTATCGCAACAGAGGGCGCTACCCTTCCCTACCGCAAGGTCGGAGATCCGTATAACTTTTATGCGATTGGCACAAAAAATGATGCATGGCGCATCCGTACTGATGCCGTAGCAACCGCGTCCGTAGCAGGAGTAGCGAAGTCGTTATATCAATACTTCGTAACAGATCAAAAAGCCACCGTTGATACCCTCATCGGCGACACGCCACTAGTAACGATGGGCATTGATACCGAAACGGTAAATAGCTACCGAATAAATGCCGCTGACTATACATGCTCATTGTTTAGATCTGATGTGCTCGCGTCGAAAGCACCCTTCGCATCAATTGGCTCAGAAATCGACATCACATGTTCGACCCAGGAAGAATTTGTGAAAAATGCAAAGACTCAGCTGCCATTTTATACTGCGATCTCGAGTGATAAAACCTATACAGCAGATGTCACCGTCTTAGGCGCGCCGGTTATTAAGGACGCGAAAACGACCAATTACAAGACTGCTCAAGTCGGTATTGGTAGCCAGCTTGCGCTGGTTGGTGGTGCCGCTGGCCTCTTCTACCAAACTCCTGATGGTGTATGGCATTTCTTTGTCGGCACACAGTCCGAGTTGAACTGCAGTCAGTACAGTACCACTGATCTTAAGAAAGCCTACTTAGGCGAGCAGTGTTACGATGAAGCAAAAAAGGCTGACTCAACGGTCACGCTAAACTAACACTTCACGCTCATTAAAATAACCTCGTGACATGCGAGGTTATTTCACTTTCACAATATATCTTCGATAGGATTGCGAATTGATTGTATTAATGATATGCTATACGAAACTTCTAGCAAGGGAGTAGTACATGTTGATCACAATAGCTTCTGCAGTAAACCTCGCTGACACAGCATTGGGCAACCAATACTGCATCAGGCTTGAGGACGGCACCGAACTGATCACGTACGTAGAGGGGTTCGAACTCGATGAAGTAGAACGTCCAAACCACCTGCTGCTCCACGTAGACCACTACCCGGGCTGGGTTGTGGATGCAACAGGTAAGCACCTCGAGGAGTTGCAGAAGTACATCCTGGAGCTCACGAGTGACGATCCTTTGTTCGATCCCGCGGATCTCCTGGATGACTTCGCACGGTACGACCTCATGCTCGCTTGGTTGGAGGACGCAACTCCGACCGATGGCGAGCACTCCAACGCTCGCGTCGTCGTGTGTATCGGGACATCGCTAGACCTCATCGCGCAAGCGCCCGGATACCCGGTCACCCGCATCGAGCTCGAATCACCAATCGCTGAGATCCGACAGATCGAGTCTCTCCCACAAGAAGTTTCGCCCGCACTCTGACGCGCGAACTCCCCCAGCTGACGCTGGTGCGAGAGTCCGATCACCGTCAGGCGCGGGCTCTTTGCTTTTTCAGACACAAAAAACCGCCTCATTACAGAGGCGGTTTTTCGTAGTAGTAGCGAACTACTTAGGCGGCGAGCTCGACATCATCAGCGATGGTGTCGGCGTACAGGGCTTCATCTGCTTCATCAAGTTCGAATCGTGCACCGGTTCCCACAGGAATCTTTCGTCCGATGATCACGTTTTCCTTGAGTCCACGGAGATGGTCAGCGCGTCCACTGGTTGCGGCGTTGATAAGCACGCGGGTCGTATCCTGGAATGATGCAGCTGATAGCCAGCTGTCGCTCCAGATAGAAACCTTGGTGATACCGAGTAACAACTGAGTGTACTGAGCCGGGTTCTTGCCGTCTGCAACAAGGGTGCGGTTTGCTTCAACGACACTTGCCTTTGAGACAATGTCGCCCATGACAAACGTGCTGTCACCTGGGTCTTCGAGCTGAACACGGCTGAACATCTGGCGCACGATGATCTCGAGGTGCTTGTCGGCCACGTCCTGGCCCTGAGCGGCATAGATGCCGAGCACTTCGTTGATAATGTAGCGCTGTGTTGCTTCCGTACCCTTGAGGCGCATGCGATCATGCAGGTTGAGTGAACCAGAGGTCAAACGGTCACCCGCTTCGATAGCATCACCTGGCTTTACCACGAGTTGTGCGGCACCAGGGATCTCGTAACGAACTGGGCCGTTTGCGCCTGCGGCGATCACGACAGTATCATCAGTAAACTCGACAACTCCATCAAATGGTGCGAAGAGTGGGCTCTCGGCGCCCTTGGCTTCAGCGATGACGTCACCGCTCTTTACCTCAGAACCAGCTTTGAGTGTCGCGTGGCGCCCATCAAGCGCGATGCGCTCAACGTGTCCACCTGACGGTGTAACCTGTACGATGTACTTCTTGCCATCTTCCCAGGTATCAACAACACCAGTGATCTCTGAGATGAAAGCCTGACCTTTTGGATTGCGGGCTTCGAAGAGCTCTTCGACGCGTGGCAGACCAGTCGTGATGTCACCACCGGCAACACCCGAGTTGTGGAAGGTCTTAAGCGTCAACTGCGTACCAGGCTCACCGACTGACTGGGCGGCGATAACACCGACTGGCTCAGCATTGGCGATCAAGTTACCAGTTGCCATATCGATACCATAGCTCCTGCGAGGAATACCCTTAAGGTTATTGGTCGACAGTACTGATTGAATCTTCACTTCAGTAATCGATGGGTCAGCGTCAATCTTTGCGGCAATCGAGCGAGTAATCAACTCATCGTTCCCGACATGACCTGGAATCGCTTCGGCGGTGTAGCGTCCAAAGAGGCGGTTGCCGAAGTTGATCATCGTGATTTCAGTCTCACTGCGATAGATCAAGTATCCTTCGTCGTCACCATCGATATCTTCTACGGTAAAGACGTCTTGGCTCACGTCTACGAGACGGCGTGTCAGGTAACCTGAGTCGGCGGTCTTGAGTGCGGTGTCGATCAGACCCTTGCGTGATCCACGAGTGGCCACGAAGGCCTCAAGTGAGGAAAGACCCTGCTTGTAGTTGGAACGAATCGGAAGCTCAATCTCGCGGTTGTTGGCGTCCACCTGGATACCAATCATTGCACTGGCGAGCTTGACGTTCGTCACGTTACCGCGTGCGCCAGAGTTGACCATCGTTGCGACACTGGTGTCCATCTTGGCAAGTTCTTTTTTGAGGAAGTCCTCTACCTTTTTGTCGACGCTGCGCCAGTTGTTCACCGTCAAGGTGTAGCGTTCGTCTTCGGTGATGAGACCCTCTTCGTATTGCTCAGAGATGATCTCTTCACGTCCGTCACCTTCGGCCACAAAGCCGTCGATCTCGGCAAAGCTGAGATAGTCAGTCATACTCGTCGACACAGCAGAGATAGTAGCAAAGCGGAACGCGAGGCCCTTCATACGGTCAGCGATATGAGCGGTCTCTTCTGCGCCATATTTCTCGAAGATCTGGGCAAGAACTTTTTTGAGCTCTTTTTTGTTCTGGATGTTGTTGTTGTACGGAAAGTCGTCGGGTAGAATCTCGTTAAAGAAGAGTCGTCCGAGTGTCGTCTCGCGAATCGCACCCTTGGCACGAACACGAATCGGGCTTTGGAGCATGAGTTTCTTCATGTCGTAGGCCATTTCAGCGTCACGGCTTGAGGCATATATCTTTACTTCTTTGGTCTGCGCTGCAGGTTTCGCGTACGTCAGGTAATAGTTACCGAGCACAATATCCTGGTTGATGTTCAGCACTGGGCTACCATCGGCAGGCTTCAAGAGGTTGTTGGTGGCACTCATGAGCTCGCGAGCTTCACGCTGCGCGTCATCTGAAAGTGGCAAGTGAACCGCCATCTGGTCACCATCGTAGTCGGCGTTAAATCCGGTTGCGACGAGTGGGTGGAGCTGGATCGCTTTACCTTCGACGAGCACAGGCTGGAAGGCCTGAATCGACAGACGGTGAAGTGATGGAGCGCGGTTGAGTAGCACGTATTTGCCTTCGATACAGGCATCAAGCGCGTCCCATACCACTGCTTCGTTGGCTTCGATCAATCGAGTTGCCGAACGGATGTTGTGAGCGAACTCATTACGGATCAACCAGCTGATGACAAATGGCTTGAATAGTTCGAGGGCCATCTGCTTCGGAAGACCACACTGGTGGATCTTGAGCTTCGGACCGACAACAATCACGCTTCGTCCTGAGTAGTCGACGCGCTTACCGAGAAGGTTTTGGCGGAATCGACCCTGCTTGCCCTTGAGCATATCTGAGATGCTCTTGAGTCGGCGGCGACCACCGGTTGCGTTAACGGCACGGCCACCACGGGCGGCTGAGTTGTCGATCAAGCTGTCAACTGCCTCTTGGAGCATACGCATCTCGTTGCGACGAATCACTTCTGGCGCATTGAGGTCGATAAGTTTCTTGAGGCGGTTGTTGCGGTTGATGACGCGGCGATAGAGGTCGTTGAGGTCGCTGGTCGCGAATCGGCCACCGGTCAATTGCACCATCGGGCGAAGATCTGGAGGAATAACTGGAAGAACAGTGAGGCAGAGGCTCGACGGCTTGATGCCGGCAGCTTCCATACCCTCGAGCACCTTGAGGCGCTTAAGGAGCTTCTTCTCGCGCTGTCCACGAGCCGTTTCGACTTCTTTTGAAAGTTCGGCGATAAGAACAGGAAGATCGATCTCATCGAGAAGGGCCTTGAGGGCTGTGCCACCCATGCCCACTTCGGCGAGGTCTTCATATTCTTCTGGGAGGTTGCGGAAATCACCTTCGTTGAGCAACGCGTTCTTCTGCAGGCTCTCGAGTTGGCTCTTCCTTACAATGAAATTGCTATCAAGCTCTTCGACCTCTTTAGATTGTGCTTCGGCGAGTGCTTTGACATCTGCACCTTCCGCACCGGCTTCATTTTCGTAGCGCATCTTGATCGCGATCTTTCCTGCTTCGGTCTCGGCTTCGAGATCGGCAAGCATCTGATCGCGCTTTTCAGTGTTAACGCCCAGGATGACGTAAGTCGCGAAGTACGCGATACGCTCGAGGTTACGGACGGTAATACCGAGTAATAGCGACATTGCGCTTGGCGTTCCACGCATAAACCAGATGTGTGCAACTGGCGCAGCGAGGTTAATGTGACCCATGCGCTCGCGTCGAACTATACTCTTGGTGACAAGTTCACCGTTCTTGTCGACAGCCGCTTCACGAGAACGAACGCCCTTGAGCTTCGTATCGTGTGGGTTGATGTCTTTGACTGGACCGAAAATCCGTTCACAAAACAGACCATCGCGTTCCGGTTTCTGCGTGCGGTAGTTGATCGTCTCAGGCTTGGTGACTTCACCATAGCTCCATTTCAAGACATCTTCTGGACTCGCCACCGCTAGGCGCACGGCGTCAAAGTCGGCAATACTGCTGGTTTGGACAACTCGTGACATATTACGCCTCCCCTTCGTCTTCTTTAGTGGTTATCTCTTCGTAAAGTTCATCAAATTCTGGATCGACGTCGGCAATCTGACCCGATTCATCGATGTCTCGAATCTCCACGCCATCTGCTTCGTCAATCTCGCCCAGTTCATCTGATTCATCGAGAACTGTCTCGATCTCTTCAGTGAAATCACCGGCGGGAATCGTCTTATCCTCTGGACCAGCCGCCTCGATGAGTTTCTCAGCATCGATTTGGAGGTCGTCGTCGACGAGGTCGACACGAAGGCCGAGGCCTTGGAGTTCTTTAACAAGCACGTTGAAGCTTTCTGGAAGTTTCGGACCAGTGATGACCTCATCTTTGATGATCGATTCGTAGGCTTTCGCACGACCGTAGACATCGTCAGATTTGATCGTCAACATCTCTTGGAGCGTAGTCGCGGCACCATAGGCCTCGAGCGCCCACACTTCCATCTCGCCGAAGCGCTGACCACCGTTTTGCGCCTTACCACCGAGTGGCTGTTGCGTAACCATGGTGTATGGACCAGTTGATCGAGCGTGGATCTTGTCGCTCACCATGTGGTGAAGCTTGATCATGTGCATGACGCCGACCGTGGTGCGCTCTTCGAACGCGTCGCCAGTGCGACCATCAAACAGTTGGCTCTTGCCGTCTGTTGCGTAGCCGGCCTTAGCGAGCTCTTCTTGGATCTTTTCAATTGGCACACCGTTGAATGGTGGCGTTGCTACCTTGTAACCAAGTGCCTTTGCGGCCATACCGAGGTGAGTTTCGAACAACTGTCCGAGGTTCATGCGACTTGGCACACCGAGCGGGTTGAGCACGATGTCAACAGGAGTTCCGTCTTCGAGGAATGGCATGTCTTCGATCGGCATAATGCGCGCGACGACACCCTTGTTACCGTGGCGTCCAGCGAGCTTGTCGCCAACACTGATCTTGCGAAGTTGGGCAACGAAGATCTGGATTTGCATCAGGACGCCGGCCTTGAGTTCATGACCGTTCTCACGGGAGAAGATCTTAACACCGACGACTTTACCACCACCGGCATTGTTCATGCGCTGGCTGGTATCACGGACATCTTTGGCTTTTTCACCGAAGATGGCGCGAAGTAGTCGCTCTTCTGAGCTCAATTCCTGTTCACCCTTTGGCGTAATCTTACCGACGAGCACATCGCCTGCCCTGACCTCTGAACCGACTTGAACGATACCGTTCTCGTCAAGGTGCCGGAGAGATTCTTCACTAACATTTGGAATATCACGAGTGACAATCTCTGGGCCGAGCTTGGTCTCGCGGACTTCGACATTGTAGTCTTTGATGTTGATGCTCGTAAGTGTGTCATCTTCAACCATGCGGCGGCTCAGGACGATAGCATCGTCCATGTTGTAACCTGCCCATGGCATGAAGGCAACGAGGAGATCTTTACCGAGTGCGAGCTCGCCATCTTTGATGGAAGCGCCTTCGATGAGGATGCTACCCTTTTTGACCTTATCACCCCGATTAACGATAACTTTTTGGTTGATAGAACGATCGTCGTTTGATTTTGCAAAGTGGATTGGCTCATAGACCTTCACGCCATCTTTGTACTTGACTTCAACGGCGTCTGCATCGGCGCGAACGACTTCGCCGTCAGCTTCGGCGACGACGAGCTGGCTCGAGTCGCGAGCAGAAATGCTTTCCATGCCAGTACCAACAGTTGGCGCCTCTGTTTGGAGGAGCGGAACAGCCTGGCGTTGCATGTTTGAACCGGTGAGTGATCGGTCAATACGGTTTTTCTCAATAAATGGCACGAGCGCAGCGGTACTCCCTAGGATCTGTTTGTGCGCTGCGTCCATGTAGGTGACGTCTTTTGCGTCTACCTGTCCTGGCTGCAAGAACTTGCGAGCTGAAACGCGTGAATTTACAAACTTATTCTTGTCATCAAGCTTGGCGCCAGCGTCAGCGATCACTTCTGTGATCTCCTGTGCGGCGTCTAGGTAGACAACTTCGTCAGTGACTTGGCCGTTCACGACCTTGCGGTAAGGAGTTTCGAGGAAGCCGTACTCATTGATGCGTGCGTAAGCCGCGAGGTTGAGTACGAGGCCAATGTTCGCGCCTTCTGGCGTCTCAACGGCACAGATACGACCATAGTGAGTAGGGTGAGCGTCACGGACGTCAAATCCGGCTCGCTCACGTGAAAGACCGCCAGGACCCATTGAACTGAGGCGGCGTTTGTGTGAAAGCTCTGAAAGCGGGTTTACTTCGTCAAGCAACTGGGAGAGCTGGCTTGATGCGAAGAACTCGCGGACAGCGGCAACCACTGGACGGGCGTTGATGAGCTGAGAAGGCGTGACCGAAGTAAGGTCGCTCATGCTCATGCGGTCCATGGCGTTGCGCTGCATGCGGAGCATACCGACGCGGAACTGGCGAGCCACGAGCTCACCGACCAGTTTGACGCGGCGATTCGAGAGAGCGTCGATATCGTCTTGGGCTTCCTGGGTGTTGTTGAGGCGGATGATCTCACGAATAATCGCGACGAGATCGGTGACCTGGAACGTTCGGAATTCTGTCGTGTTCGCGACATCGATGCCGAGGCGTTGGTTGAGCTTGTAACGACCGACACGGCTGTAGTCGAATCGTTTGAAGTCGAAGAACATGCGCTCAATCATCTGGCGAGCGTTGTCGACGGTGGCGAGATCGCCTGGGCGAAGACGGCGATAAACCTCGATGAGGGCTTCGTTGACACCGTGAGCAGGGTCTTTTTCGAGTGTTGCTTCGATGAACTTGGTGTCGCCAGTGTCAACATCTTTGAAAAGCTCTTTGATGTCGCCAACCTTGCTGTGGCCGAGGGCACGCAGCAGTGTAGTGACAGCGATTTTGCGTCGTCGGTCGATCTTTACATAGATCGCACCGTTTGAAGCAGTTTCAAACTCGAGCCATGCGCCACGGCCTGGGATAAGCTTTGCGCCATAGAGATTGCGTCCAGTTGCTCGCTCGGCGGTGAAGAATACACCGGCTGAACGGATAAGCTGGCTGACGACGACACGCTCGGTGCCGTTGACGATAAAGGTACCGCGGTCGGTCATCCATGGGTAATCACCGAGGTAGATTTCCTGTTCTTTGACTTCACCAGTTGTCTTGTTGGTGAGTTCGATGTTGACGAGCAGTGGCGCGTCATATGTGAGGTTGTTCTCTTTGGCTGATATCTCGGTCGTCTTCGGGTCCTGGAACGCATAATCTTTGAAACGCAGTTCAAGTTTTTGGCCTGTATAATCCTCGATCGGATTTAGTTCTGCGAAAATCTCACCGAGACCAGTTTCGACGAAGTCTTTCCACGACTCCTTCTGGTGTTGGATGAGGTTTGGCATCGCAAGCGCAGTGTCGTCTTTGGTAAAAAAGACGCGTCCAAGCTGCGAGGTAGCTGCTTTTTTGGTGGCCATGTAGTCTCCCTCTCATGGTTAATTGATTAGTAGTTCGACGGTCCTACCTCTGTTATAACGATCGTGGGTCATTGATCGCAATATCAAAGATACTTCCCTGATTGGCGCCGAAGCGTACACTAACGCGGTTTACGGACACGAAAAACGCCACGCCTAGGCGTAGTGTCCAATCGACCCACGTTATACTATCTTCATTACTTACAATTTTAATCACTATTCACCACGAAGTCAAGCATAAAAAAAGTAGCTGGGCTGGCGATCGGTATTATCCGATCGCCAGCCCAGTGTCGCTTGTGGCTTCACCGTCGGCGAGGCCGCGTCATGCGTCCGGCGACGAAACCGATCGCGGGTGGTAGTGCGAGGAGAACCAGAACGAGCGTGAGCTCGATGGCCATGTCACCTCGCCGCTGCAATCCGCGATCCGCTAGACGCTGGTCAGCCTGGCGACCAGACTCCAAGAAGTGATCAACGACGCCCATTGTGTGCGCCCAGATTGCCTCCTCTACTTCGCTGATCGAATGTGTGGCATTCTTAACGACATCACCGAAATTGCCCATGACAGCTCCTTCCGCTCGATAACATGGGTTGAAAATACTATATCACTTACGATTTATATCGCAAGGTAACACTATGACTTTGTGATCACCGCGTCGACTATACCGTACTCTTTGGCCTCATCTGCGCCCATCCAGAAGTCTCGTTCCATATCGGCTTTGACTTTGGCGAGCTTCTGACCGGTGTTTTTCGCCATAATCACCGCAAGTTTCTCTTTGAGAGTGAGCCCTTCTTTGAGCGTGATCTCCTGATCGGTTACCATCCCCTGCGTGCCACTCGATGGCTGGTGAATCATAATTCGGGAATTTGGCAGTACATATCGCTTGCCCTTTGTCCCACTTGAGAGCAAGAATGCGCCCATGCTCGCTTGAAGCCCAATGCCGTACGTCGCGACATCTGGAGAAATATAATTCATCGTGTCATAGATCGCGAGACCATCATATACGGTTCCACCGGGGCTATTGATGTATAGAGAGATCTCTTTCTTCGGATCCTCGTTTGCGAGGTGGATTAGCTGAGCCACGACGACACTCGCAGTATGCTCGTTGATTTCCTCGTTGATAAAGATAATTCGCTCCTCAAGAAGGCGCGAGTAAATATCATAGCCGCGTTCACCATCGCGTGTTTTTACGATCACATTTGGGACTAAATAATTGCTAGGTTTCATAGCACCATTGTAGCGCGAAATTAGCACTCATGCAAGTCGAGTGCTAATCATTTGTATCCTGAATTCTTATTTTGCGTTTTGCTCAAACAGCCAGTCGACAGTCAACTCAGTCGCGAGGCGGTTGGCGATATCGCCCTGGATCTCTGGTTCATCAAATCGCTTCACCATATCTGGGTTGTTCGCGTATTGCTTCTTGTAGGTCTCAACTCGCGTTGCGACTTGCTCATCGGTTGGGACAATCTTCTCTTTACGAGCGACTGCACTCAGCACAAGTGCCGCTTGGACGCGTCGCGTTGCGGCTGGAATGACTTCTTTTTCTTTCCACTCGGCTTCATCTTTGAAACCTTTTTGAGCGATGTATTGCTCAAGCGTCAGCCCCTGATACATCAGGTTTTGTTGCATGTCAGTTTCGATAGAACGGAGCTGATCGTCAATGAGTAGTTGCGGCGCGGCAACCTTGCTTTTCTCGACTAACTGTCCGACGAGATCGTCACGGACTTTGTCGTCGGCTTCTCTGTTCTTCTGGGCAGTAAGTTCACGCGAGATATCTTCGCGAAGTTCGTCGATAGAAGTGAATTCGCCAGTTTTTGCGGCAAGTTCATCGTTTTCTTCAGGCAATTTCGTCTCAATGACCTTATTGAGCGTCACTGAGAACATTACTTTTTTGCCCGCGAGGTCTTTGGCGTGATAATCTTTTGGAAATTCCAGAGGTACATCGAACTGATCACCGGCTTTGTGGCCGACGATCGCTTCTTCAAATCCAGGGATAAATGAACCAGAACCGAGGACGAGCGAGTAATCTTTGCCCGTCCCGCCTTCGAAAGCCACGTCGTCTTTTTTGCCGACAAAGTCGATCACCGTCTCGTCATCGAGTGTGGCGTCACGTTTCACTTCGCTTTTTTCGGCAAAATTCTTGCGGACGCGTAACACGACGTCGTCGACATCAGTTTTTGTAACTTTCACTTCTGGTCGTTTGGCCTTGAGCTTGTGGTAATCGCCAAGTTTCACATCAGGAAGTATTTCGCTTTCAGCGGTAAATTCCAGCTCCTGCTCAGGAACAAATTTCTTTACCTCAACATCTGGGCGCTCGAGCGGCATGATGTTTTCGGTGGTGTAGGCTTCGGCAACCGCCTTCGAGATCGCGGCGTCTGCCGTCTCCTCAGCTAATGCGCTCGGATCGACATTCTTTGCCACGACACCGGCTGGTATATGACCCTTGCGGAAACCGGGGACGGTCAATTTTCGACCGAGTCGAACCAATGCAACTTGCTTGGCCGTCTCTAATTCAGCGGCGTCGAGCGTAATCGTGAGTTGAACTCGTGTATCGGATGTATATTTAATAGAAGTTTTCATAGTTATCTATTTTAACAGACCTCGTATCTTACGAGAATATTATTGGAACAATCCCTCGCGCGCCGTAGATGGTAATCGGATCATACGTGGCAGGGTTTGTGCCGCATGTAGTGAGGACGCTGTTGAGATTGGCTGTGTCACTGGTTGACGGCGACTGCAAGTTAAACATCAGATTCCACTGGTTGGCGTTATTTGTACATGGATAAATCTGAAAGATCATTTTAGTTGAGTTGAACACCGAATTGGCTGGCAGCGAATTGAACAGATCAGCAGATAGGTAGCCAGTTGCAACCATTGGCCGCACTTGCTGGCGTCAATGATCCCCAACCACCTTTTGGCTTTGCGTTACTGTTCTGCGCACTCCACAGTTGAATCGCATCCGAAAATTTGTCGGCTGCATCTCGTATCCTGACATCTGACGCTTGTTTCTGCGCGCCCGTGTAGAGCACGGCCGTAAGAGTCGCGAGTAATGCAATGATGACAATAACGATGATCAACTCGACGATCGTAAATCCAGATTGCCCACTCTGTTTCATGTAGCTATCCTCTAAATTCGCTTGCGGTTGGTCAATAGCTCTATTGTTGCCGAACCTGAGCCCATCCCGCTCCAAGCACCAGCCGACCGCTAACGGATCATTTATCTTGGTCGGCCTTGACGGGGAACGTCAAGTACTTGTCGTGGGATGGGCTCAGGTTTATCGAGCTATTTCAGATCCGAGAGATCAAATACCGAATCGTCATCTTTGACGGGGTTTTTACGATGGTCTTTGACGGCACTAATGACGCGCTCGAGGCTGAGCTTCTCATCTGCGCCTGTCGCCACATTTTTGAGAGAATAGGCTTCGGATTTGATTTCATCCTCACCCACAAATAACAGATATGGAATCTGTTTCTTGACGGCGGTCTTGAGCTGTTTGTCGATCTTGCGCTCGGTGAGATCAACTTCGATATTGATACCATTTTGTCGGAGTTCATCGGCGACCTTTAGTGCGCCGCGCATCGTGTCGCCGAGGACGATCATATAGACGTCGGTCGTCGATCGAAACTTCGGTAGAAGTCCGTGCGTCTCGAGGAAAAGCATAGTCATCGTGAGACCAGGGGCAAACCCGACTGCGCTAAGTGGTTCCGCACCAAATAGGCCGACCATACCGTCGTAGCGACCGCCACCGAAGAGCGCGCGGTTGTTTTCGGGGTGGGTGTCGAAGAATTCAAACACAGTGCCGGTGTAGTAGTCAAGTCCGCGCATAAGTGTGATGTCGAATGTGGCGTTCTTTACTCCGGCTCGCTCGAGTTGCGTGAAGAGGTCTTGCACTTCTCGGACTGCCTCGGAATCGCGTATGCTTTCCGGTAGGTCGGCCATGGATTTAGCGGCGAGGAGCTGAGCGATCTTTTGGAGACCAGCTTTCGCCTGGTCAGCACCGAAAATATCTACTGCCTGGTCACGAAATGCCTCAGGAGCTATCTTGTTCTTGCGGTCGAAGAGTTTTGTCATCAATTGCGCCTGGACGGCGTCGAGACCGAGGTAATGCGCCATCATGAAGTTGATCACCTTGCGGTTGTTAACGCGGATGACGTACATGTCGTCTTTGGCGCCAAAGGCTTTGAGTATCTTGTCGCCGAGTGAGATGATCTCGGCCTCAGGGGACGCACCATTGCAACCGAAGATATCGACATTGAGCTGCCAAAATTCGCGCTCTCGACCCCTTTGCGGGCGTTCGTAGCGCATGAATTGAGCGATATTGTACCAACGAGCCGGCATCGGCGTCTCTTGGCGGCGAGCAGCGATCATACGGCTAACGCTCGGTGTCATCTCTGGGCGAATAGCCACGCGTCGATCGCCGCGATCGGTGAACTGATACGTTTGCTCATTGACGAGCTCCTGCCCACTCTTTGCGGCATAGACCTCGAGGGGCTCGAGTAAAGGAGCATCATACGACTCGTACCCGTAACTTTTGACCATTCGACGCCACACGCGAAAGATATAATCTCTGACCCGCATATCTTCGGGATACCAGTCCCGGGCGCCTTTATAGGATTCTGAAGAAAGTGAAGCCATACTTACGAATATTTTCGCACTATTACCCCTATTTTGCAAGCGTGAGTACTACGGTAAGTAATTTTGTTGCAACCATGCGTACATCGCGATGCCGGCCGCGACGCCAACGTTAATACTGCGCGTGCTGCCAAATTGTTCTATTGCAACGATCTCAGAGGCACGTTTCAAGAGTTCCTCAGAGATACCAGGCCCTTCCGCACCAAATACCAATACTGAATCTCGATCGAGTTTTGCGTGGCTCAGAGGTTGGCTTCCTTCGACGTTATCAAATACGATAATCGGCTTCTTTCCCATTACCATCAGAAAATCGTCGACAGAGGCGTGATAGACCACTTCTAGGTATTTATCCGTCATCATCGCCCCACGCTTGTTCCATTGACGCCGTCCGATAACGTGAATCGTTCTGACACCGAATGCATTCGCCGTACGGACAATCGTCCCCATGTTGAAGTCTCGCTCGAGGTTTTCGATCGCTATCTCGAGCCCAGTAGCCTTCCCGTCAAGATCACTCACGATCTCTTCGATCGGCTTGCCCTTGTACTCGTCTGTCACATTCCGTGTGTCATCCATAGTGCTAAAAGTATATCAAAAAACCACCCGTATGGGTGGGGTTCAGTTCATTGAGATTCCCAGCGAGGTGGGACACAGGTTCGACTTGGTTAGTCGATTGTGTCACACCCCACTGGGTTCGCACCTCAGAGAAGGAAGACGAGCGGGCTCCTGCCGAAGCCGATGTAGGACCTAAACGCGGCCGCAGCCTGTGTTCTGGTTTCCCGCGTCAGCGCACGGTGCTTCTCGTCGCTTGCCATGGTGGCGAGGCCGAGCTTGATGGCCCACGTCGTACGTGTCTCGACGTCGTCGATGGCACTTCCACCGGTCATCGATGCCCAGGCGTTGGCGTAGTGATGCAGTGCATACCGATGACAGTCGCTCAACTCGCCGAGTGGCATCAGAGTCCCTTCGAAGAGGACACTGGTGCCGGTGATCTGGCTCTTGTACTCACAGGGCGAGAGCTTCTGCACAACGTCGAGCAGCATGCCTCGTGCACGTGGGATGTGCGTACGCCTCGTGCGCTGCACGGCCTCGATTGCCACCAACGTGGCTTCGAGTGTCGTCCAGTCAGGATGACGATACATGCACGTACCTACGCGAGTGCACATATTGAACAGCGTGTCGCGTGCAGTCTTGGGAATCCCAGCGCGATCCGCTGCATCGATGCATGCGAGACGCAGGTTTTCCAAAACCTCCTTCGTGGTAGTAGTAGATGAGGGAACAGTGATCGTGTCCGATGACATGATCCTCCTTGTATAGGTGCGCTCAGTCCTGAGGGGATTCGAGGACTGTAATTTGATGTTTTACTCCAACGGAATAGCTTTGTCAAGCACGGGCTCTCTTTACTTACCGTCAGTGAGAAGATAAAATGAATTAGCTACAGAGATACGCGGATGTGGCGGAATTGGTAGACGCGCTAGCTTCAGGTGCTAGTGTTCGCAAGAACGTGGAGGTTCAAGTCCTCTTATCCGCACCAATGAAACAATCTCAGAGTTTGCGAGTTTAAATAGCTCGTTCATCCCTGGGATTTTTTCAATTTCGGGGGTTCCACATGCCAGCTCAGCGTAACTCGGCACCTCATCGAATAATACCCCAAAATATCGTGCTCTGAGGATCGGATTACAGTGGTCAATAAGTAATTCTTTTAGGTGTTCCACAAAGTATCTTATATATGTCAATGTCTTCGGCATATCAACGCTCCCTTCCGTTTTTTGCTCATCAATACGTGTATCTAGGTCATTAATACGTTGCTCTATAGTAGTTAAGTCCTCCTCCATGTATTTAATAGCTGTTGGTGAGCTTACTAATCGCATCTTGTCGACTATGACGCGTGCTTCGGCTTCAAGCTCTTTACGCTTGGTCTCCCGCAATATACTCTCGTCTTGAACATGCACTTGACGTTGTTCCCATACAGTCAAGACGGCCTTCAGGACTTCATCGAGGCGTTCTGGAGACACTATTACCCTCTCAACGAAGTTCTGTATAGTTTCATCGAATTCGCCC
>Ga0209540_10000690_pt1 | contig 29123 bp, 33 predicted proteins | sample BarGraIncu01121A_FD_184501 | JGI IMG/M metagenome (GOLD analysis project Ga0209540, IMG submission 184501) | Arctic peat soil microbial communities from Barrow, Alaska - Barrow Graham LP Incubations 011-21A (SPAdes) (version 2) | ecosystem: Environmental > Terrestrial > Soil > Wetlands > Peat... | reverse complement strand
CCGGCCATCTCGTGCTGGCCACCATGCATTCGCCCAACGTTTCGCATGCGCTCGAACGCATTGTCGGTGTTTTCGAAGGCAGCGCGCAGCGGCAGATCGTGCTGCAGCTCGCCAACGCGTTGCAGGGAATCATTGCCCAGGATCTGCTGCCGGCGGCGGACCGCACCCGCCGCGTTCTGGCGTATGAATTGATCGTTGCGAATGGGGCCGTGCGGAATTTGATCCGTGAAAACCAACTTCACCAACTGGAAAACACGATCCAAACCGGACGCAAGGAAGGAATGGTTCTCATGGACAATTGCCTATACGACTTATACTGCAAGTGTGCCATCACGTACGACACCGCTATCAGCCGGGCGCACCACCCCGACAACATCATTCGGGAAAAGTCCCAAACCGTTTGAATTTTGCAGATTGCCCGTCGCGGAAATGGCAAGAACGCGGCTGGGATGCTTGAAACCGGGGCTTAAAGGACAAAATATCGGGTTGAAATACGGCTCACCGCACCAGTTGCAGCGCGATTTCCTTTTCCAACTCGTGCGCCAGATCAAGATTGCGATTGTTCCAGGTGCGGGCTTCCACGACAACCGACGTGATTTTGGGGTCCACCACTTCGACGCGCACCCAGACATTGCACTGATCCACCTTGCCTCGCAACGAACGCACGGTGTTGGTGGTGTCATGCGGAATGAATTCCGTGATGATCACACCGTTGTGCTGGATGACCTGCACCGCCGCCTGATAAACCTGATCCATCGCGCGCTCATAACGCCCTTCGACACTGTCCTTGCCAAACGCAACCGTCGGCGTGTGCGTGTCGCTCACCGTCTTGACACAGCCCGCGGTGATCATGGCAATTCCGACCAACGCCGCAAAAAATTTTGTCTTCATATTGGCTACAATCCAATCGAAAAAGCCGCCCGCGTCAAGCACGATTGCAATTTTTCGCGCGGCTCGACAAGTGGGGCAAGAAATGCGAGTTTTGAACCGTGTCAGCAAACAAGCTCGAACAACTCCGCGCCGCTTTGCGGGCCTACGGCTCTTGTCTCGTGGCGTATTCCGGCGGCGTGGACTCGGTGTTCCTCGCGCGCGTGGCGCATGAGGTCCTGGGCAACCGCGCGCTGGCGGTGATTGCCGATTCACCGAGCCTGCCGCGGCGCGAATTGCAGGAGGCGCTCGAAATCGCCGGCAAATTTCAATTCGCAGTCCGCGTCGTGCAGACGGCGGAATTTGAAAATTCCAACTACCTGTCGAATCCGGCCAACCGCTGCTATTTCTGCAAGCACGAATTGTTCGAGCAACTGGCGCCGATTGCGCGCGCGGAAAAATTCGCGGTGATTGCCTACGGCGAAAACGCCAGCGACAACGGCGATTTCCGTCCGGGTGCACAAGCGGCGGCGGAATTTCAGGTGCGCGCGCCGCTCAAGGAAGTTGGTTTGACGAAATCAGAAATCCGTGAGTTGTCGGCGCAGTTCGGTTTGCCGACGGCGGACAAACCGCAAATGGCCTGTCTCAGTTCGCGCATTCCCCATGGCGAGCCGGTGACGCCGGAAAAACTGGCGATGATTGAAGCGGCGGAAAATGTGCTGCGCGATCTGGGATTTCATGACGTGCGAGTCAGGCACCATGAATTGAGGGTGGCAAGTGGCCAGTCTTCGCCGGGCTTCGACCCGGCAGGCAAGTGGCCGGTGACAGGAAAACAGTCGCCGGACGTCGCCGGGTCTGTCACCCGTCACTCGTCACCCGTCACCCACCTCGCCCGCATTGAACTTGGGCCGACGGAAATTCCGCGGTTTTTGGAGGACGGCGTCACGACGAAAGTGGCCGGGGCGCTGAAAAAAATCGGTTACGCGCACGTGACTTTGGATTTGCAGGGCTACCGGCGCGGCAGTGTCAACCAAGCGCCGACCAAAGGCGCGTGAAACTTTTGACCTTCAACGGTTTTAGATAAGGGGACTATGCCGCAGTTTTCGTACAGAGCGCGCCGCCGCAGTGGCGAATTGGTGGAGGGCGTTTTAGACGTGGCCGACCGCTCGGCGGCGGTCGCGCAAATCGAGCGCCTCGGACTTTTCCCCGTCGCGGTGGACACGGCCAAGGCCGGCGCAGTGAACGGCACTCAACGCACGGGAAAAAGTGTGGATTTGATGGCGTTCCTGCCGCCGACGCTGCGCGCGCAGCTTCAACAAAAACGCAAACCGAAGTTGCAGGAGCTGGCCACGTTCACGCAGCAACTGGCGAACCTGATCCAATCCGGCATGCCGCTGACGGTGGCGTTGAACAGCATGACGCATCTGGAGTCGAAGGGCATTCCCGCCGGGGTGAGCCGTGACTTGAAGCAGGAGGTGACCGAGGGCCGAAGCCTGTCCGACGCGATGGCGAGACAGCCGCGGGTGTTTTCGGATTTGTATATCAACATGGTGCGCGCGGGCGAGCAAAGCGGTTCGCTGGTGGAGGTGCTGCGACGCATGGCGAATCACTTCCAGCAGTTTGCCGAAGTGCAGGCGAAATTCACCTCGGCGCTGATTTATCCGGCCTTGGTGGTTTGCATGGGCATATTGCTTATTGCGTTCTTCATGATTGTCATGATGCCGCAGTTCACAAAAATCTTTGAGGGCTTTAATATCCCGCTGCCGCTGCCAACGCGCATATTGATCGGATGCAGTCAATTCCTCCTTGGTTATTGGTGGTTGCTCGGATTTGTCATCATCGTCGCGATCATTTTATTCATACGCTTTAGGGCGAGCGAAGCCGGCGGGCGGAAGCTGGACGAATGGAAAATGAAAGCGCCGGTGATCGGCAAAGTGATTAATTTAAATTTGTTCGGGCAATTTGCGCGGACCCTCGGCACGTTGTTGCAAAACGGCGTTCCAGTTTTGACGGCGCTGAAAATCACGGAACAGGTCCTGCCCAACCGTCTCATCAGGGAGGCCGTTGCCAAAACGCGCGAGGCGGTCACGGACGGCAAGACGCTCGCTCAGCCGCTGGCGCAGAGCAAACTGTTTCCGCAACTGATGGTGGACCTGGTGCGCATCGGCGAGGAAACGGGCGACGTGCCGGGCGCGTTGAATAATCTGGCGGACACTTATGAAGGTGAACTGGCCATCGCGCTGCGTTTGATGACGCAACTCCTTGAGCCGGTGTTGATCGTCCTCATGGGAGGCATCGTGGCCTTTCTGCTGCTGAGCATTTTCCTGCCGCTGTTCCGGCTGATTTCGGCAATCCGTTGAGCTTTGCAATGAAAATGGCGACGGTCAAAAAAAAATATCCGCGGGTGGCGTTCACGCTGATTGAAATCATGATCGTCGTGGCCATCATCGGCCTCATTGCGGCGATGGGCGTGCCCGCCATTCTCCAGGCCCTGCGGAAGGACGGAATGCGCAAAGCGGTGAGCGACGTCATGGACGTGTGCAGCGACGCGCGGGCGCGGGCGATTTTTCGCAGACAAACCACCGAAGTTGTTTTTCATCCGGCTGAAAAGCGGCTGGAAATAGGCGACGCGCCGTTGGATGAATCGCAGACGCCGCCGACGGGAGCGCCCATGAACAATTCCGGAACAACGCCACCAACGCCTTTGCCGTCAAACACCAAAGGGCCGGTGGTGCTGCCGGACAACGTGGACATTGCGATGCTCGACATCAACCTGCTCGACTTTGGCGCGTCGGACGTGGCGCGCGTGCGCTTTTTCCGAAACGGCACATGCGATGAACTGACGCTGGTGCTGCACTCCGGTGACGAGTGGCAAAAAATCACGCTGGAATTTTCCACCGCCCTGGCGTCGGCCTCGCCGGTGACAAGATGAAAACGGAATTGAAAATCGGCATGCGGCGCGGGCGCGAACAACGGGCGTTTTCGTTGCTGGAGGTGATGATCGCCATCGGTGTTTTTTTCATGGCCGTCTTTGCGATTTTGGGACTGGTGTCCAGTTCGCTGGAAAATATGCGCCGGTTGCAGCGTCCGATCGTGGACGCCGGGCTGGTGGCAAGCGAATTGTCGCTGACCAATCAATTGATCGAAGGCACGGCCTCGGGAGACCTGGGCGAATTTCTCGGCAAATCCTATCAGGATTACACGTGGACCTATGCCGTTCAGGAGGTGCAGACGAACAAGCTGTTCCAGGTGGATTTCATCCTGCAAGACGATTCCCATGGCCGGGCGGTCGTGTCCAAAATGAGCATTCTGCTCTTCCGCCCCCAATCACCGGCGGGCAGCCTTGATGGAGCGACCACGAGACGATGAAGCCGAACGACAATCCACGTTGTCGCGCGCTTTCGCGGCGCCGGCCCTGGCTTCGCCGGGGCGGGAACCGCTTCGGCGGCAGCGCTGGCGCGTTCACGCTGGTCGAAATCATGATCGCCTTCGCGATTTTCAGCATCTTGGTGGCGGCCATTTACTCGACGTGGACGCTCATTTTGCGCTCCAAGCAGGTCGGGAATGAGGCCGCGGCGCGAATCCAGCGCCAGCGCATCGCCGTACGCACCCTGGAGGACTCCCTCACGTGCGTTCAGTCGTTCCAGGCGTCCCTGGCGTATTACAACTTCGTCGTCCAAAACGGCAACCAGCCGATGCTGAGTTTTGTGGCCCGGGTGCCGGCAATTTTTCCGCGCAATGGCCGGTTTGGTGATTTTAACCTGCGGCGGCTGACGTTCACCCTCGAATCAGGACCGGATTCGGAAAGAGACCTGATGCTGCGACAGAATCCGATCCTCATGGACGTGGATTCGGACGAACAAAGCACTCCGCTCGTGCTGGCGCGCAACGTGCAGGATTTCATCGTTGAATGCTGGGACACAAACGCGCTGGATTGGGTGGGCGAATGGACTGACACCAACACCATTCCGCCAATTTTGCGCGTCAGCCTCGTGCTCGGCAGCACCGCCGATCCCGGTAACAAGTCATCGGCATTGGCCATCACGCGCGTCATCGCGATACCGTCCATGATGTTGCCAAGCGTTTTGCAAACGTCGAGGAGCGGAAGGGGGAGCGGTGGCGGGGGCATCAATCTTAATCCCGGTGGCGGACAAGGCGGTGGTGGTCAGCAAGGTGGTGGCCAAGGCGGACGTGGTGGTAGCCAAGGGGGTAGTCAAGGTGGTGGCCAAGGGGGACGCGGTGGTGGTCAAGGCAGTGGCCAAGGCGGACGTGGTGGTGGCAATGGACCAGGAGGTCGTCCTTGATGAAAACGACCCCTCACCGCAACTCCAGCGGCATGGCGCTCATCATGGCGATGATTGCGATCTTCGTGATGTCGGCCCTGGCGGCCGGATTCGCGCTTTCCATGAAAGTCGAGACTCGCCTCGCGCAAAACGCGGATTCGGAGCAGCAATTGCTCTGGCTGGGGCGTTCCGGCATGGAACTGGCGCGTTACGTCTTGGCGCAGCAACTGACCATTCCGAACGAACCTTACGATTCGCTGAACCAAAAATGGGCCGGTGGATCCGGCAGCCTGGCCGAATCCAACAGCGTGTTGTCGTCCATCTCGCTCGATAATTATCCGGTCGGCGACGGGACGGTTTCGATTAAAATCATTGACCTCGAACGCAAGGTGAACATCAACACCGCCATCAACCCCGCCAACAGCCAGATGATTCAACAGGCGCTGACACTCATGGGCGTGGACGCGAGTGACATTTCCGTCGTCTCCGATTCGATTAAGGACTGGATTGATGCGGATGATCTTCCGCTCCCCGCCGGCGCGGAGAGCGATTATTATCAAGGGCTGGCCGTGCCTTACTACGCCAAAAACGCGCCGATTGACGACTTGTCCGAACTGCTGCTCGTCAAAGGCGTCACGCCGGAAATGTATTGGGGCAGCAACGCGACGAATCACACGCCCTCGGTCTTTCAACATAAACTCGGCTTGGGCACCGCGCCCGGTCAAATGCCCGATTATCCGTTCGGGCTGGTGAACATTTTTACGCCGATTTCATCCGGCCAGATCAACATCAACACCGCCGACGTGAACGTCTTGCAAATGCTTCCCGGCGTGGACAACGTCACCGCCGAAAACATCATAAAAATCAGGTCCGGACCTGACGGCGCGGACGGCACGGAGGACGACCTTCCCTTCCAAAACGTCGGACAGCTTGCCGCCGCCGGCATCAATCCACAATTCGTCTCGCAACTCGGCGGCGTTTGCACCGTGCGCAGTTCCACGTTTGAAGTCCACGTCACCGCGCAAATCGGCGACTACAAACGCGAATACATCGCCATTCTCTTCCGCAAATCAGGAACGGACATTCAAGTCTTGAGCTTTTACTGGAAGTGATTTTTGTAGCGGCGGTCTATGACCGTCGCCGAACCGGTCGTCGCTCACCGAGCGCCGCCACAGATCAGTGTTGAATTTGCAACGCCGCCCGTTATTGTTTCGCCATGCGCCGGCTTTTGATGATTTTGCTTTTGCTCGGTTCGCTTTCGGCAACGTTCGCGTCCGACGCCGCAAGCGGTCGTGTCGTCAAAGTCCTGCCGCTGCTCCTCGACCTCAAGAGCCGCGACGCGGTTTCGCCGAGTCTTTACGACCGCGACGCCTACCAGGTTTATCTGCGCCAGCACACCAGCGAAATTTCCGCCATTCGTTTCGATGTTTTGTGGAAAGCGTCGAACGCCAAAGGCGCAAAATTGAAATTGCGCGTTGAACTCCGTGGTATTGGCGCAGGCGGTTTGCCGCGCCAAACCACGCTGGAACAATCCGTCACGCCCGGATTTTTCCGCCGCTGGACTTCGCTGACTTTGGGCGGCACGGACTATAAAAATTTCGGCGAACTCGTCGCGTGGCGCGCCACGCTGTGGTCGGATGACCAGCTGCTCGGCGAGCAAAAATCATTTTTATGGTGAACGCCGCGCAACCTTTGGTCCTGATGTTTGACTTCGCCCGGCCCGGCGCGGAGGCGGCAACCCGGCAGGCATTCTCATGGTAGCCGTCAAAATAATTTGCGGTTGCGGTCAGAAGTCCGCCTTCGACGTGTATCCGTTGAACGGCCGAATGCCGGCACCCGTTCAATGTCCCGTTTGCGGCATGGACGGCACCGCGGTTGCCAATAAAGTTATCGCGCGCACCCTCGGCGCATAGCCCGTGCCTCCTGCGCCTCAACCCGTGCCCGCCCTCAATAATCCGACGACGGTAAAGAAGGGCAAAAAGGGCAACTGGAAATGGTGGCATCATCTCCTGGCCGGATGGCGTGGCTCACGGCTGATCGCATCCACCGGAGCCGCTGGAAGCGAACTGCCAGTTCCAGACGACGTCTGGCGGCAACGTGCGCTCATGGCGGAACAGCGCGCGGAGCAGGCCCAGGCCGTTGTCGGTGCCAGCCGCGCGCCACCTCTCGCACAGGCGCTCAAGGAAGCGCTGGTTCAGGAGCTGGCCGGCCAGCGAAGAGAATTGCTTCAGGCGCAGCAAATCGCCGCCCTCGAAATCGCCACGCTGGTGCATCGCCTGGACGAACTGCAGACGCCGTTGCACGAACGCCTGCGCGCCTATGAAATGCGCATCCAGGAACTCGAAAAGGAACTCACGGTGCGAAATGAGGAAAACCGCGAACTGCTGAAGCTTAAAATCGAAATGATCCGCCGGCAAATCGAGGCCGAACGCGCCGCCCCCCGGCTGGGATTCAACTGATCTTACGCAACGGCCTTTTCATCCGGCGCTTTTTTCTCCTGCGTGCGCAAGGCCTGTTCGTAACAGTGCAACGCTTCGTCATAACGCGCCATGCGGTTGAACAGGCCCCCCTTGTGAAGATAGGCGATGGTCATTCCATCGTCCGCTTCAATCGCGTGGTCATAATAGGCAATGGCCTCGTCGAGCTGGCCCAGCTTTTCGAGCGCGCCGCCCTTTTTGACCAGCGTATCGGCGCGTTTCGGATACAGCCCCAGCGCCACATCAAAACATTCCAGCGCCTTCTGCGGCTCGTTGGCGACCAGCAGCGACTGGCCTTCGGCGAGCAGGTTGGCGACGCACTCATCGCGGTCGTTCGAAACCTTCGGCACTCCATTCGGTTCGTGAACGGCGGATGAAGTGGTTTCATTGAGCGGGGCGCGCGTGGCCTGTTTCAACTCAAGGATGCGCTTCTCCAGTTGATCCACCATGTTGAACAGCCGTGCGTTCGATTGCTCCACGCTGGCGCTGGTCACCAACGAAGGGGAAATGCGGCCGTTGCCCAGGGCAAACTCCGGCGGGCGCAGCGAGGACAATTCAACGAGTCGCGAGACGGTGCGCCACTGCAAATAAGCCATCAACAACACGACCAGCAGGCCAATCGTCCCAAAAGCGCCCGCCAGAATCAGCATGAATTGCTGCATTTTCTGCATCGTCTCAACCTCACTCGCGCGCTGGGCGGCGATGATTGGTTGTAAAGCTTCGATGCGGGCGGCCATGTCGTCGGCGTTGCGCTTGGCAGCAGTCTCGGCTTGTTGCCGGTTGCGCTCAATGGCCAGTTGGGTGTCGTGAAGCTGTTCCTGAATCTGAAGATAACCGTTTATCTGGGTTTGCACCGTGATGCCCGTCGCTACTGACGAAGAAAGGGAATTCGTTTCGGCGGCAAAAATCCGCGCGCCGAAAGTCAAACCGGCGCAAATAATCAGAAAATTCAGACGAAGCATGGCATTCATACCAACTCTTGGCAGCCTGAGCCGTCGGCCTGCCGATGTCAAGCGCGCGGCTGGCGCGCGACTGGCTGACTTATTTCCAAATATCCACCAAGGCAGGGCTGTGGTTTCGCGCCAGCGGAACCCGGTCGCACCCCGTCACTTCTTCTTCAAATCAAACTCCAGCCGCGTGCGCGAGCCGGTCTGGTCGTTGCAAATTTCAATCTCCTCCACCTGCCACTGACCGTTCACCTTCTTGAGTTTTTTGGTGTCATATTCCTTCAACAACTTGCCTTTCGCGTCATAAGCCTCGGCATGGATGATGCCGTCGCTCTCGCTGTCAATCCATGACACCACGCGCGAGTAACCATTCGTGGCCGGATCCGGATTCGTGCTTTCCACAACACTGCATCCCCGGCTGCTCCGCACAACTCTCTTGAGCAATTTCTGCTCCGGCCAATGAAAAAATTCCAAACCCAAATCCACCGCCCAAAAATCCGAGCCACCGAAAGGGATCATTGCTTCGTTTCCAGTCAAAAAACCTTCACCGCTGGTTTTAACCATTCCGTTTTTTTGCAAATCATACTGATTGGGACGATTGCTGTCATGAATGACGGTCAGCCTCGCAAAGTTGGTTTGGTCACCGGTGATTTCGTAAACCGTCAGCCAATTGCTGGTGGTGGTAATGGTCTGAAATTTGACCGGAGACTCCGAGCGCCGGCTTCTCCCGTCTTTGACCTTCAAAACGCCGGTATTGGTAAAACTTTCTGCCGGGCGTTGTTGTTCCAAAAGTTGTTGCGCGAGTCGGCGGCCTTGAATCTCCGCGTCGGACAAATTGTTCGTCGCCGCCGCGACTCCGCCGCCGGCGGCCAGCAAATTCATCGCGGCAAGCAGTGGTAGGGCGGCGCTGCCGCGCCGCCAAATGTCGAAGCCGCGCAGCAGCACGGCACTACCATTGCACGGATCGTGCTTGCGAAGGCGGACGTTCATTTGGCCTCCAGCGCCAGCCGGAGAACGTCGGCAATGTGTTGGACGAAATGGACTTTGAGTCTGGCGCGGACCTCCGCCGGCACGTCGAGCCAGTCGGATTTGTTTTGTTCCGGCAAAATGATTTCCTTGATGCCAAAACGCGACGCGGCCAGCACCTTTTCCTTGATGCCGCCGACGCGCAATACCCGGCCGCGCAGGCTGATTTCGCCGGTCATCGCCATTCGGAAACGCACGCGTTTTTTTGTCAGCAGTGACGCCAGCGCCGCGACAATCGCCACGCCCGCGCTCGGGCCGTCCTTCGGTGTCGCGCCGGCGGGCACGTGAATGTGAACGTCGAATTTGTTGTAATCGCTCAAATCCAGATCGAGCAATTTGGCCTGGCTGCGCAGGTAACTCACCGCCGTCTGCGCGCTTTCCTTCATCACTTCGCCAAGCGAACCGGTTAAAAGCAAATTGCCCCGCCCGCGCATCCGCGTCGCTTCGATGAACAAAACGTCACCGCCGAACGGCGTCCACGCCAGCCCGGTGGCGATGCCATATTCGGTGATTTTCTCCGCCGTTTCGGCAATGAACGGCGCGTGGCCCAAAAAGTCTTTCAAGTTTTCGGCGTCGAGTTTGACCATCGCGGCCTTGCCGTTTTGGGAAATAATTTTGCGTGTGGCTTTGCGCAAAAGTGCGGCGATTTCGCGTTCGAGCTGGCGCACGCCGGCCTCGCGGGTGTATTCGCGGATGAGTTTGCGCAGCGCGGAGTCGGCGAACTTTACATCCCGCCGCGTGAGGCCGTGCTCCTCGATCTGGCGCGGGACGAGATAGCGTTTGGCGATTTGCAATTTTTCGGACTCGGTGTAGCTGGGCAGTTCAATAACCTCGAGCCGGTCGCGCAACGCGGGATGAATCGGCTCCAGCCAGTTCGCCGTGGTGATGAAGAGCACCCGCGAAAGGTCGAAGGGCAGGTCGAGGTAATGGTCGGTAAACGTGTGGTTTTGCGCCGGGTCAAGCACTTCCAGCAGCGCCGCCGCCGGATCGCCGCGAAAATCCGCGCCGACCTTGTCCAATTCGTCCAGCAAAACGACCGGATTGCGGCTTTCGATGCGGCGCAACGTCTGGATGATCCGTCCGGGCATCGCGCCGACATAAGTGCGCCGGTGACCGCGAATCTCGGCTTCATCGCGCATGCCGCCGAGTGAAATGCGCGCGAACTTGCGTCCGAGCGCGTCCGCCACGCTTTTGCCGAGGGAGGTTTTGCCGACGCCGGGCGGGCCGACCAGGCAAAGAATCGGTCCTTTGATTTGCTTGCGGCGTTTGATGACGGCGATGAATTCGAGCAACCGGTCCTTGACTTTTGCAAGGCCGAAATGTTGCTCGTTCAAAATCCGCTCGGCGGCCTTCAAATCCAGCTTGTCCTCGGTGGATTTTTCCCACGGCAAACTCAAAATCCAGTCGAGATAATTCCGCCCGACGGCGTATTCGGCGGCGGCGGGCGGCGTCTGCTGAAGGCGTTCGAGTTCCTGCTCGGCGGCTTTGCGCGCCTCGTTGGGCATGGGCGTCTGCTCGATTTTTTCGCGCAGCGATTTGGTTTCGCCCGAACCGGATTCACCTTCGCCGAGTTCGCGCTGAATGGCGCGCATTTGTTCGCGCAGAAAAAAATCGCGCTGCGTCTTGGCGATGGAAGACGCGACGTCGTTTTGAATTTTTGAACTGAGCGTCAACACCTCCTGCTCGCGGTTGAGCAGGGGCAGAAGTTTATGCAGCCGCTCGCGGACGGAGATGGTTTCGAGCAGCTTCTGCCGGTCTTCGAGGCTGAGATTCAGATTCGCGGCGATGAGGTCGGCGAAATGACCGGGATGCTCGGTGTTCAGCGCGGCGACTTTGACTTGGTCCGAAAGCGCGTTGGACATCTTGGAGATTTCCTCGAATTGCTTGTGCGCGTTGCGCAACATGGCCTGCAACTCAATGGAATCCTCCGTTTCGTCCCGCAGTAATTCGTAACTCGCGCGCAAATACGGGGCCGGCAGCGCGTATTTACTTATGTGGATGCGCCACAAACCCTCGACCAGCACGCGCGCGGTGCCGTCGGGAAATTTCACCATTTTGGACAGGCGCGAAACGCAGCCGACTTCGTGCAAATCCTCCGGCAATGGTTCGGCGATTTCGGGTTTGCGCTGCAGCACCGCGGCGAACAAACGGTCGCCCGCGACAATGTCATCAATCAATTTCAGGCTCGGCCCGGTTTCGACGAGCAGCGGCACAACCGCGCCGGGAAAAATCACGATGTCCGACAGGCCGAGGATGGGCAGGTTTTCCGGCAATGAACGCGACGAGATCCGGGGCAGAGCGTCCGATTTTTCGGCGCCGCCGAGAATGCTGACAAATTCTGTTTCCGGCGAAGTCATCGTCGTTTCTATAAAGTTAGATGCCGTCGCACAGGAAAAGATTCATGCGCGGCTAATTTCCCTCGGCAATTGGAACTTTCGTGCTTTTGGTGTGCAATGGGTGTGCCACCGGCACGTCAATTCGCAGAAAACCATTCACATAAATCGCCTTGGCCTGGCTGAGGTCGTAATCCTGAGGCAACTCGAGCACGCTTTCGAACGGCCCATAGCTGATTTCCATGACCAGAAAATTACATTTGTGCGCCCGGCAAACGTCCGGGCGGCTGCCACTGATGCGCAGACGATGACCTTCGACGGTGATTTCGAGATTTTCGCTTTTCATCCCGGCCAGTTCCACCTTGATGACCAGGCCGGTGTCGGTGGCGTAGACATCCGTGTTCGGAATCCAACGGCCGCTGGCCGCACCCCCGCGCCCGCCCACCGCCGAGCTGCGGGGAATAAAATGCATTGTAGAACTGACTTGGGTTACAGCCATGATAAAAGATGATATCCTATAAAGCCTGCATTCGCAAGTGCGCCGGGTTCACTTCATTTTGACCACCACTTCGGGCCGTTCGCCTTTGCGCGCGTGAAAAACAATGGAGCTTTTCGTCTCCGATTGCCCGCTCGCCGAACAACCGCAATGCGTGTCGCGCTCAAAACTGAATTTGCGCCGGCGAAACCGTCCCCGTAAAAACAATCCGGCGACCGAAGCCACAATCGCCAGCGAAACGGCCTGTTGCCAATTCATGCTGGCAACATACCCGCAAAAACGGTTCGCGCAACCGATTTTCGGCGTTGAACTTTCGGCGCGCGCCCTTACGCTGCGCCCATGTCCGTTCCGTTCCGCCACGCGCACCGCGTCAGCTACGCCGAATGCACCGTCGGCAACCACGTTTATCACTCGCGCTATCTCGACTGGCTCGAAGCCGCGCGCGGCGAATTTATCCGCACCCTCGGCGCAACGGTTTTGCAATGGCAGGAACGCGACGTGATTTTTCCCGTCATCGAGGCCCGCCTGCGCTACAAATCACCGGCGCGTTACGACGACCTGCTGGCGATTGAAGTCTGGCCGACGGCCATTGAGCGCGTACGATTGAATTTCGCCCATCGCATCGTCAACCAGGACGGCAAACTCATTCTCGAAGCCGAAACGTTCCACGTCTGCGCCGGCGCGAACGAAAAACCCAAACGCCTGCCGCCGGAGCTTGCCGACCAACTCGCTCTGTATTTGAACCCGGCGATGGAATTTGATTAAATCACCGGAACATTTTCCGTTCCGGCTTGCGCACTTCGTTCGCGTCTGTGATAATTTAGCGGCGGGCGCGAGCAAGTGATGCAAAATTATCTCAAACATTATTGCGGCGTGTTCGGCATTTTTGGACATCCGAATGCCGCCGAACTCACCTATTACGGCCTCTACGCGCTGCAACATCGCGGGCAGGAAAGCGCCGGCATCGTCACCTGCCACGAAGGAAAATTTTTCAAGCATCACGGCATGGGGCTCGTGTCGCAGGTTTTTAATTCCAAATTGTTGCACGACCTGGTCGGCAACGTGGCCGTCGGCCACACGCGCTATTCGACCACCGGCTCGTCGCACATCCGCAACGCGCAGCCGCTCACGGTGGATTGCATGCGCGGGCAGATCGCCGTCGCCCATAACGGCAATCTGACCAACGCCGCACAGCTCCGCGACGACCTCGAAAGTCGCGGGCTGATTTTTCAAACCAGCGTGGACAGCGAGATCATCATCATGATGCTCGCGCAGCCGTCCATCGGCGGCGTCGAAAACACGCTGGTGCAGACTTTCCGCCATCTCGAAGGCGCCTACTCGCTCGTCATCATGACCGAGAAGGAATTGATTGGCGCCCGCGACCCGTTCGGTTTTCGCCCGCTTTCCATCGGCCGCGTGAACGGCGCGTATGTGCTGGCCAGCGAATCGGTCGCGTTTGACCAGATTCAGGCCCAGTTCGTCCGCGATGTCGAGCCGGGCGAAATCGTCATCATCAACGAAAAAGGTTTGGTCAGCATCCAGGCGTTTCCCGAACACCAGCGCCGGGCGTTTTGCATTTTTGAATACGTCTATTTCGCGCGGCCGGACAGCGTGATCGGCGGCCGCAGCGTTTATGAAGTTCGCAAGGAAATGGGCCGCCAGCTCGCGCGCGAACATCGCGTAAAGGCGGACCTCGTCATCCCGGTGCCCGACAGCGGCGTCTGCGCGGCGCTGGGCTATTCCGAGGAATCCGGCATTCCGTTCGAGATGGCCTTCATCCGCAATCACTACGTCGGGCGCAGCTTTCTGCAGCCGTCGCAATTGATCCGCGACTTCGACGTGCGCGTGAAACTGAATCTCATTGCGTCGCTCGTGAAAGACAAGCGCGTCGTGATCGTGGACGATTCCATCGTGCGCGGCACCACGTGCAAGGCGCGCGTCAAAACCCTCAAGGAAGCCGGCGCCAGGGAAGTCCACGTCGCCGTCAGTTGTCCGCCGCACATGAACCCGTGCGTCTATGGAATTGATTTTCCCGACCGCACCAAACTGATGGCCGCGAACAATACCGTGGACGAAATCCGCCAATACCTGAACGCCGACTCGCTGCACTATCTTTCGCAGGCAGGCATGGTCAAGGCCACCGGCTGCGCCAAGGAATCATTCTGCATGGCCTGCTACGACGGAAAATATCCCGTGCCTTACGACCCCGTGCTCGACAAACACATCATCGAACGCCGCCGCCGCCAGGCGCAAACCCTCGGCGAAGCCGTCGCCAAGGACAGCGAGCAAATCAAATTGCTCCAGGTTTAGCCGCGCGATGCTTTGAAACCGCATTGACGCCGGGCTGTTCCGCGTTCAGAATCCCTGCTAAATTATGAAAGTGTCCGCGTTAACAAGGGAGCGGCCAGAGTTTTCAACTCGTCACTCGTCACTCGCCACAAGTCACTCAACTGTTCCGACGGTTGACCAAATCATGGCCGAGGAGCGCGCTGCCGCGTTCACCAAGCGCAGCATCAAGACCAGCGCCAAGCTGGCCGGACTGAAAATGGTCGTGAGCATGATGGATATGACGACGCTCGAAGGCAAGGACACGCCCGGCAAGGTCGCCTATCTCTGCCGCAAGGCGCTCCAGCCTGCCGAAGCAAAATACAACGTGCCAAGCTGCGCCGCTGTTTGCGTTTATCCGAACATGGTGAAATACGCGCGCAAGTTTCTTGGTGAAAATTCTCCGGTGCATGTCGCATCAGTCGCCACCGGTTTTCCCAGCGGACAATTTCCGTTGCCCACAAAACTCAATGAAGTCCGCCGCGCCGTTGCCGATGGCGCGGATGAAGTGGACATGGTCATCAACCGTTGCGCCTTTCTCGCCGGCGACCACGCGAAAGTTTTCGACGAAATCGCCGCCACCAAGGAAGCCAGCCGCCCGACGCACCTGAAGGTGATTCTCGAAACCGGCGAACTTGTCACCTACGACAACGTCCGGCTCGCCAGCGAAATCGCCATGCAAGCGGGCGCGGATTTCATCAAGACCAGCACCGGCAAAGTTTCGCCCGCCGCCACCCTGCCCGTCACGCTCGTGATGCTGGAGGCCATTCGCGATTACTTCTTCGCCACCGGCATCCGCATCGGCATGAAACCTGCCGGCGGCATCCGCAACGCCAAGCAGGCGCTTCACTATCTCGTGATGGTGAAAGAAACACTTGGCGACGACTGGCTCACGCCCGATTTATTTCGCTTCGGCGTAAGCACCCTCGTCAACGACGTGCTGATGCAAATCGCCAAGCAAGTGGATGGAAATTATCAGGGTGCGGATTACTTCTCGCTGCCGTGAAATCCAATCAACCATTTCGTAGCAGCCGACGTGAGGAGGCTCTAACTTTTTCTCCTGACGGAAGAATGAGCCTCCTCACGTCGGCTGCTACAGGACTTTGAAAATGAAAACAAAACTCAAACCGATCTCCCGTAAGGTTTCTGCCAGCCACGCTGTCGCCACACTTCTGACTCACGCTGTTGTGCCTTTGAAGGACCGCCGGCTCACGTTCGGCGACAAGTGGGATTACGCGCCCGCGCCGGAGGATTCCAGGAATTACGTCATCGCGCCGCGGCATGAGTTGTTCATCAACGGCAAATTTGTCGCGCCCTCCACGAGCAAGTATTTCGATTCCATCAATCCGGCCACCGAGGAGAAGCTCACGGAAATCGCCCTCGGCGGCGACCAGGACGTGGACCGCGCCGTCAAAGCCGCCCGACGCGCCTACGAAAAGGTCTGGAGCAAAATGCCGGGCCGCGAACGGGGCAAATATCTTTACCGCATCGCCCGCATCATCCAGGAGAAATCGCGCGAACTGGCCGTGCTCGAATCCATGGACGGCGGCAAACCCATCAGGGAAACCCGCGACGTGGATGTGCCGCTCGTGGCCGCGCATTTCTTTTATCACGCCGGCTGGGCGGACAAATTGAAGTATGCGTTCCCGGGAAAAACGCCGCGGCCACTCGGCGTCGCGGGGCAGATCATCCCGTGGAATTTTCCGCTGCTCATGGCCGCGTGGAAGATCGCGCCGGCCATCGCCTGCGGAAACACCGTGGTCATCAAGCCATCCAAAACCACCAGCATCACGCTGCTGCGTCTGGCGCAGATTTTTCAGGAGGCGGAATTGCCCGAAGGCGTGGTCAACGTCATCACCGGTTCGAGCGAAACCGGCACGGCCATGGTGAAGCATCCGGACGTGAACAAGATTGCGTTCACCGGCTCGACCGAAATCGGCAAGCAGCTCGCCCAACTGACCATTGGCACGGGCAAGAAGCTCACGCTCGAACTCGGCGGCAAGGCGGCCAACATCGTGTTTGAGGACGCGCCCATTGATCAGGCGATCGAAGGCATCATTGCGGGCATCTACTTCAACATGGGCCTTGTCTGCTGTGCCGGCTCGCGACTGCTGGTGCAGGAAGGCATTTACCCGAAAGTCGTCCGCAAGTTGCGCGACCGCATCCAAACCCTGCGCCTCGGCAATCCGCTGGACAAAAACACCGACATCGGCGCGATCAACAACAAACCGCAACTGGAAAAAATCCGCGAGCTGGTGCAATGCGGCGTGGCGGAAGGCGCGGAACTCGTCCAATCCAGTTGCGCGCTGCCCGAGCGCGGCTATTGGTATCCGCCGACTTTTCTCACCGGCGTCACCGCGTCTCATCGCGTCGCGCAGGAGGAAATTTTCGGGCCGGTATTGAGTGTGATGACGTTCCGCACGCCGGAGGAGGCGTTCGAGCGCGCGAACAACACGCCTTACGGATTGAGCGCGGGCGTGTGGACGGACAAAGGCAGCAAGATTTTCAAGCTGGTCAACAAGCTGCGCGCCGGCGTCGTCTGGGCGAATACCTTCAACAAGTTTGACCCGACCAGCCCGTTTGGCGGTTACAAGGAAAGCGGCTTCGGTCGCGAAGGCGGATTGCAGGGCCTGGCGGCCTATTGCCGGTTGGATTGAAAACATTTTTACACCTCGAACCATGAGCACACGACTCGACGTCAAAAAAACCTACAAGCTTTTCATCGGCGGAAAATTTCCGCGCAGCGAGAGCGGGCGTTATCTCCCCGCGAAATCACCAGCCGGCGGGCAGCTTGATAATTTCGCTCACGCCTCCCGCAAGGATTTCCGGGACGCGGTGGTGGCGGCGCGCGCGGCGGTGGACGGCTGGAGCAAGGCCACCGCCTACAATCGCGGGCAGATTCTTTACCGCGCCGCCGAGATGTTGCAGAACCGCGCGACCGAACTGGTGAATGAGATTGCGCGCTCCACCGGCGTCAGCACCGCGAAGGCAAAACGCGAAGTGACGCTGGCGATTGACCGGCTCGTGCATTTCGCTGGCTGGACGGACAAGTATTCGCAAATTTTCGGCAGCGTGAATCCCGTCGCCACGCCGCATTTCAACTTTACTTTGCCCGAGCCGACCGGCGTGGTCGTGGTTCTCGCGCCGGACGAGCCATCGCTGCTGGCGCTGGTTTCCCTGACCGCACCGGTGATTTTAAGCGGCAACGCGGCGATTGTGTTTTCCTCGGAAAAATTTCCACTGCCAGCCGCGACGTTCGCGGAGATTCTGGCCACGAGCGATTTGCCCGGCGGCGTGGTGAACATTTTGACCGGCAAACGCGGCGAACTCGTCCCGCACATCGCCGGCCACATGGACGTGAACGCGATTGTGGACGGCGCGGGTGTTCCGGACATCAGCGTGAAGTTGCAGGCCGGCACGGCCATCAATCTCAAACGTTACGCGAAACATTCCCCTGCGCCCGCCGACTGGTTCACCGCAAAAGTTGAAGACCCGTATTGGATACTCGACACGGTCGAATTCAAAACCGCCTGGCATCCGATCGGCATTTGACTGGTGCATTGAACATTCCATCCATGCCGCTTCCCATTTCTCCGGCTGACCTGGCCCGGTTCATTGACCATACCCTGACCCGGGCGGACGCCACCATCCAGGACATCGAAAAACTCTGTGTCGAGGCACGCGAACATAAATTTCACAGCGTCAGTGTGAACGGTTCGTGGGTCGTCGCAGCACGCCATTTTCTGGACGGCAGCGATGTAAAGGTCGGTTGCGCCGTCAGTTTCCCGCTCGGTGCCATGTCCGGCGACGCAAAGCGTTTTGAAACCGAGGCGGCCATTGACGATGGCGCGCAGGAAATTGATGTCGTCCTCAACCTCGGGCGGCTCAAGGCCGGCGACGACAAATGCGTTTTTCGCGAACTGTGCGACGTGATGGAGGCAGCGGACGAATGGCCGGTGAAAGTCATTCTCGAAACTTGTTTGCTCACCCGGGAGGAAAAAATTCGCGCCTGCCAGCTCGCGGTTGAAAGCGGAGCGCGCTTCGTCAAAACCTCCACCGGCTTCAGCACGGGCGGCGCAACCGTGGACGATGTAAGGCTGCTGCGCGAAACCGTCGGCCCGAAGTTCGGCGTCAAGGCCTCCGGCGGCATTCGCGACACGAAAACCGCGCTGGCGATGATTGAAGCCGGCGCAACCCGCCTCGGCACCTCGGCCGGCGTCGCCATCGTGAAAGGTTTGGCCGAAATTAAATCTGACGGGTATGGTGTGGCTGTTGCCGGGGAAGCAAAGGTTGCTGGGTTTTAACTTCGGGCTTGCCTTGCGGAGCATAAAACACAGTTTCAATTACACAGTGAGGACAGGTGACTGTCTGCCCCGCGTTGCTCTCTTCAAATTCGATATGCCCCGGACAGTTGTTGCAAACGCATTTTAAGAACATAACGCACCTTTCCTTTTTGCTTCCGTGCTCATGGCGCAACGATTACTCTCTCAGAATTGGCGATGTCAGAATTTTTCCCGGCTTCATGGTTTTTCGCCGATGGCTTTTTTCAAATCAACATCTTGCCCGGCTTTCATCAGGTCTAAATACTTCCAAAGCAATTTCCATTTCTGGCGCGTGACAGTAGGTATCTCGTAATTTTTGTAACCCAATTTGAAATAGACTTTATCCGCCCAGGCAATCTGCCGGAATTGGTCCAATGTGAAATCCGGCCAAATTTGTTCGTTGACAGTGGCATCGGATAACACCTTGTTGGCATAAGCCAAATCGCCCGGCGATAGTTTTTTATCATCGAAACGGATGGTGAAATCGTGATTTTCAAGAAACCGCCAATTTTCGGAATGACTGATAATGTGCAGGCTGATTTTGTCCGGCAATCGTTTGGGTGGATGGATGAAACAAACCACATCAATTAGCAAATGCGCAGTATCTTCATTTTCCAATTGATCATAATCGTTGCCGCCTTTGTCAACCCGGAGCTCTATGAGTATCTGGAAGCCGAGGGTTTCAAGTATGCCATCCGCCTGCCGGGCAATGATGCGTTGTTGAGGGACATCGAGCCACTGCTGACCCGTCCGGTGGGGCGGCCCGCGAACGCGCCGGTGGTCTGGTATGCCGGCTTTTTGTATCAGGCAAAGAGTTGGGGTTGCGCCCGGCGCGTGGTGGCCAAGGTGGAGTGGCACAACGGCGAACTGTTCCCTCGCGTCGGCTTCATCGTGACAAATCTAAGCCGACCCGCCAAACGGGTGGTGCGGTTCTACAATCAGCGTGGCACGGCGGAGCAGTGGATCAAGGAAGGCAAGAACGCGGTCAAATGGACCCGCCTGTCCTGTCACGACTTTGTGGACAACCAGGTGCGGCTGCAACTGTTCGTGCTGGCCTACAACCTGGGGAACTTTCTGCGACAGGCGGTGCTGCCCCAAGCGGTGCGTCACTGGACGTTGACGACGTTGCGGGAGAAACTGATCAAGATTGGGGCGAAGGTCGTGCGCCATTCCCGGAAGATCGTCTTCCAGATGGCGGAAGTGGCGGTGCCGCGAGAGTTGTTCCGGGCCATTCTGGAAGGGATTGGGCGGCTGAGATTGCCCGCAGCGGCAACCGGATAAAGGAAAAAGTGAAAGGACTCGCATGAAAACAATGGAAACTACGGAAGAGGTGTCTTCAGATGGCATGGAAAAGCGTGTGGAAAGGCGCAAAAGTCAACGAAGCGCCCCCGTTGTCAGAAAAAAACTGAGAATGGACTGGGAAAAAGGGTTGCAAATCTGTGGAGCAGGAAGAAAATCAGGAAAACACCCCACGCTGGTCGTGGGCAAGAAACCAAATGGGAAATCCCGGTTTGAAACGCTGGGAACCAGCTTCGACATACGTAGTCCGTCAGCCGGATACGGTGTGGCAGCAGGGGTGGCGGCGATCATTTGGCAAAAACCCGCACGAACCACATTAGAAGTTCATGACACTGTTCGAACGAGCCTTGCGGATTTTCTCCTTGCCGGAGGTGGGTCGGTTGGCCTATTTTTACATTGGCACTTGGATATGTGCGCCGATTGATGACCTGAACCGCCAGTCTGCAAAATGCAAAAACGCGATTTGACGCCGCCGGAACCGAGGACGTACGAAATCCCCGCCGACCCATTGAGTTCCAAATGCAAGACCGTTCTAGTCTTGGAGGACGGTGACGCCTTCGCCGCTCTGGTGAAGGAAACGCTCGAAGAGCAGGATTACCGTGTCACGGTTGTGCCAACCGGTGTCGAGGGGATGCAACAGATACTCGCCTCTGACTTTGATGCCATCGTGTGCGACATGGTGATGCCGAACTTCCCCGGAGACATGTTTTATCTGGCTGTCCAGCGTGCCCGCCCGCACCTGTGCAAGCGGTTCGTCTTCATGACCGGACACCACGACAATCCGAAGATCGCCCAGTTCATTCAAGAGGTGCGCGGTATGGTGCTTTGGAAGCCGTTTGAAATGCGCCAGTTGTTCGACGCCCTCGAAACCGTGACTGGCAGAAGCAAGTAGCTCATCCAATTCTTTTTTTGCGGCTTGTTGCCGTTCGGCTTCTTCATCTCGCCACTTCCTGCACTCGTCTTGAGTTGGCTTTGTGCCACAATCGTAGGTTACAAAGGATATTCCATCCTACATATTATCAAACTCCCCTTGAATCTCTTTGGATACCTGTGAACATCCCTCTCGATTTTGAAAGCTTTGTTTTTTTGTTTTCTTTCGTCCAATCATCAAGCTCTTTTATGTTCGGAGCATACATAAACAAGCAACGGTTGGTGGACTCATACCTCGCAACGCCTTTGCGGATTTTTGTGATTTCTTGCAATTCCTCTTTCGTAAAAACCAATGTGTCTTTAATGGTCTCGTCGTCATAATTAAATGTCACAAAAACGCAGTAATCGAACTTGTTCGCGCTTATTTGGTCTCCTAGCCCGAACGACGCACCCGCCCAATTTTCTTCGTCGCACTTGCCAGATTTAACCTCCACCCTTTTCTTCTTATTGTCGGGCAAATAAATATCCGCGCTTTTGACCTCTCTGTCGCCAAGAAGTTGAACAGTGTGTCCTCTCTTACAAAGCTCAGATGCCACGAAGAATTCAGCATATCTATGCCTAACGTCGCGGTCTTGCAGTCCACAGTGTTTGAGTTCTACAAAAACATCCCTCAGTGATTTCGTAATCCTCTGTAATGATTTAAGTTTCATATTGTCCAATTCAAACGCTCTGAGCTTCCCCCGAAAGGGTGGACAAGGGGCGGAGAACCTGAGAAAGAAAAACCGCCATGTCCACGAATACGAAAAAAACCTACGATGATGAGTTCAAGAAACAGGCCGTGCAGTTGCTGATCAGCAGCGGTCGGCCGCTGACCCAAATTGCCCGCGAGTTGGGCGTGCCCGTCTGGAATCTGCGCGATTGGAGGAAGCGCCTCCAGCCGCAACTGGCCCAACAACCTGAAACACTGGAAGCGTTGCGCGTGCGCCTGGCCCAACTGGAACGTGAAAATCTTCAGTTACGCCAGCAACGGGACATTTTAAAAAAAACTTTGGGCATCGTCTCGACTACGTGAGTGATCGCTACCAACGCATTGCGACTATGGAAAAGGAATATTCCCTGACGGTGCTCTGTCGGGTCTTCATGGTGAGCCGTTCCGGTTATCATGCCTGGCGCACCCGCAAGCCTTCGGTCCGGAAGGAGGCCAACGATCAGTTGCTGGCGGCGATCCGGCAACTCCACCAAGGTCCGGAACGTTGTTACGGCAGTCCGCGCCTGACGCCCGAACTCAAAGCTTTGGGCCATGCTTGCAGTGAAAATCGTGTTGCCCGCCTGATGCACTGCCACGGGGTGCGGGCTCAAAAGCGCAAAAGCTTTGTGCCACAGACGACTGATAGCAACCATGATCATCCCATCGCTCCGAACCGTCTGGCTCAACGGCCTGCGCCCACCGGCCCCAACCAGGTCTGGCTCAGCGATCTGACTTACGTCCCGACGGCCCAGGGCTGGTTATATCTGGCGCTGGTAATGGACCTGTGGAGCCGACGGATCGTTGGCTGGGCGATGGCCGATCACCTGCGGAGCGAACTGGTGTTGGCCGCGCTGGAAATGGCCGTGCTGCATCGGCATCCACCCAAGGGATTGATCGTACATTCGGATCGTGGGGTGCAATACGCCTGCACGGACACCCGCCAGTTCCTAGTCGCTCATGGTCTGCTCAGCCGTATGAGCCGGTCAGGCAATCCTTATGACAACGCCTGGATGGAAAGCGCCATTGGCAAAATTAAAAGTGAAGTGCTCGGAGAAACCATCCCAGCAGACCGGGAATCAGCCCAACAACAGCTCTTTGTTGGCTTGGAGTGCTGGTATAACCAGCGTCGCCGTCACAGCGCCTTAAATTATCAATCTCCAGTTGCTTTTGAAGCCCAGTTCATGAATAACTAAACCCACAACACTTCCGCCCCTGTCCACCCCTTCGGGGGAAGCTCACTCCTTGCCCCGGTCGTCCATCCCAAAATGGTTTTGGCAGCGGAAGTTTTCTTCGCCCTGTGCGAGAGGAGTTGGTTTCCACCGGCAGGTAAGTCCGGCGCATTCCGCCTTCATCCGATTTCGGCGCGACGAGCCGCCTTCGTCGCTATTTGGTAACTTAATTTCCCGCCAGTTCCTGCGGGCCTTTGCCGTCATAGTTTTTACGCTTTCACGGGGCGGCTCCGTCTGTTACAGGTTCGGTGTTTGCGCGAACCGACCAAAAAATGAAACACCAGCGAAATGGCCGGCACAAGCAGCCGACAAGCCTCAGGCCGTCACCCCGGCTCTGGCATCCCGACGTGCCGGGGCCGCTTTGGAACGGGACGCGGCGCGTGAGCGCCGGGCAGATCGAGACTTATTGCCGTGTGGTCGCCCGCGAGTTCCGACCGCGCAGGATTATTCTCTTTGGTTCCTACGCCACCGGCTCGGCCACGCCGGACTCGGACGTTGACCTGGTCGTCTGCCTGCCATTCCGCGGTTCCGCAACGGACAAGGTGGTGGAAATCCGCGGACGGGTTGAAGCCCCGTTTCCGATGGATCTGCTTGTCTGGCGGCCGGCTGAAGCGCGCAAGAAAGACGGTTTCACCCGCTCGATTCTGAGCGAGGGCAAGGTGATGTATGAAGCCAGCCACGCGTGATTGGATTCGTTGATAGCCTGCCGGTCCATTCGCGCGGACATCGGTTGAGTCTCGGCTTGCCGCGCAAGTAACGGGGCGGCACGGCTCCGATTGCCGTAGAGTCGTTTTTGCTGAAACCATTCCCGCGCCAGGCGGGCACAAATTCCATCACCGCCCGGTTGATCTTCGCTGATTTTCTGGATTTCTGCGCCGACTGCACCGCGTCATCAAATAATGGTAGGGCTGCGTTGCCGCGCAGCCCAAATATCAGGGCGGCGCGGCAGCGACCGCCCTACCAACTTTTCACCGCGTAATTCACACTCTCTCCCGACATGTCGGGACTCGCCGCCAGCGCCGCCGACGCATCCATAGTTGGAGTTCACGCTTCCCGACCCCGGCGGCTTACTTAATTTCCCGTCAGTTCCTGCGGACCTTTGCCGCCGTTGACCAAAAATAAAACCGCCATGCGCACGGCGAGACCGTTGGTCACCTGCTCCAGAATCAGCGAACGGCTGGAGTCGGCAATGTCACTGTCAATTTCCACGCCGCGATTGACCGGGCCGGGATGCATGATGAGCGCGTCAGGCTTGGTTTTGGCAAGGCGGGCTTTGTTGAGTCCGAAAAGCTGCGTGTATTCGTTGATGCTGGGAAACATCGTCTTGCGCTGGCGTTCGTGCTGGATGCGGAGCAGGTTGATGATGTCGGCGTCGCGAATGGCTTCGTCCATGTCGTGGGTCACGCGGCAACCCATTTGTTCAAACGTCCGGGGCACGAGCGTGGATGGCCCGCAAAGCGTGACGCGCGCGCCCAGCTTCGTCAGGGCCCAGATGTCCGAGCGCGCCACGCGGCTGTAAAGAATGTCGCCCAGAATCGTGACGTTCAGCCCGGCGATCTTCCCCTTGCGCTCGCGAATGGTGAAGGCGTCGAGCAATGCCTGGGTGGGATGCTCATGCGCGCCGTCACCGGCATTGACGACACTGGCGTTGAGCACGCGTGACAGAAAATGCGGCGCGCCCGACGCGCTGTGGCGCATGACGATGAAATCGGCGTTGAGCGCTTCGAGATTGCGCGCGGTGTCCTTGAGCGTCTCGCCTTTTTTTAACGACGAGGCCTCGGCGGTAAAGTTGATGATGTCCGCCGACAACCGTTGCTCGGCCAGCTCAAAACTGATGCGCGTCCGCGTGGACGGCTCAATAAACAGGTTGACGACGGTTTTGCCGCGCAACGCCGGAACTTTTTTGATGGCGCGTTCGCCAACCGCCTTGAACGCCCGCGCCGTGTCGAGGACGGTGACAATTTCGTCCGCCGTGAGCGATTCGATGTCGAGCAGATGTTTGCGGGTCCAGGCCATGTCAGAAATTTCTCATTTGAGAATTTGGACATTCTTTTGTCATTGGCGCTTCGTTATCAGTCATTTTTTCACCAGAACAACTTCGTCCCGTTCCGCTCCGGTTTCAGTCAGACACAGGGAAATTTTCTCTTCCCGGGCGGTGGGCGCATTTTTACCGACGAAATCCGCCTTGATCGGCAATTCGCGATGGCCGCGGTCCACCAGCACGGCCAGTTGAATTTTTCTGGGCCGGCCAAAATCATTCAGCGCGTCCATCGCCGCGCGCGCCGTGCGGCCGCTGAACAGCACGTCGTCCACGAGCACAACGGTTTTGCCGGTGACATCGAAGGGGATGACCGTGGGATAAACCTTGGGTGCAGCGCGCTGATCGAGATCGTCACGGTGCATCGAAACATCGAGCGTGCCCACGGGCACCGGCTGGTTCCAAATGCCGGCCAGAATCGCGCTGAGCCGCTGCGAGAGCGGCACCCCGCCCTTGGGAATGCCGATCAGCACGACTTCCGCACCGACTTCGTTGCGCTCGGCGATTTCATGCGCGATGCGCGTCAGCGCGCGCTGGATCGCCATGGCATCGAGGATGACGGTGGATTCAGGCATGGAAGCAGGTTGAGAGTTGAGGGCGTAAAGCCGCGTAAAGCTGCGCCACGCGGCCACGCCCCTTTACGGGGTTGAGAGTTGAAAGCATCCTCGAAAGGCAAAAAATCGGGAACGATGGTCGGAAAAAGAAAATCGCGAACCCGCTCCGTTTGTGGGCGGAGCCGATTCGCGTTGCGCGTTTGGCGTTCATCGTTTCCTTCGCCGCCTCACCGGGCAGCGTTAAAGGAACATTTAATTTATTTTCAGTGACCGGCGACCTGGCGGGTTTTGCGCCAGCTTGAGCGGTGCTTGATGATCCAATCCGTCAACGCCCGCTCGAAGCCGATGTCATGCCCGGCCTTCTCCGACTCAATCCACTTGTGCCGGAGAATTTCCTCGCGCTCGGCCTGAAACTCGCGGTAAAGCGAGGAGTTTTTTAACAAATCGTTCGCCGTTGATGCGTCTTTCATAGCGTTCTACATAGATGAAGTGCAAAATTCGTACCATAAATTTAAAGCTTCGCGGCAAAACTGGCAATAAAAATCTGAACTGCTGAAAAACTCAAAAACACCTGTAAATAAAGGGTTTTCAAACGCCCGTGTCGTTTCACGACGGGCAGTTTGCAGCGCCAGAGGCGCGTCAGACAGCAGCCCATGGGTGTCGCCGTTGGTATCTGCACCAGTCGGGAAAAGGCTGATTTTCCGGCCCTTTCAACCCAATCTTTTCCGCAGCACTTCGACAATTTGAATGAACGCTTTTCCCATCGCGTGATTCGGCGTTGAAACGACAATTGGCATTCTACGGTCGCCGCCTCAAAACCGATAAACATCCTTGCGATGCCGCACGCGCTGGATTTCAATCAGTTTCGATTCCGTGACGACTTCATAAACAATCCGGTAGTCGCCCAGCCGGACGCGATAAGCGTGTTCCGAGCCGCTCAATTTTCCCACGCCGTGAGGAAAGGGATTTTCCGCCAAGCCTTCAACCGTCCCGACGATTCGCTCCGCAGTGCTGGCAGGCAGTTTGCGCAGGTCTTACGCGTGGATTTCAATGCGAAAGGCCATTGCGTTTCAGCCCTTTCTTGAACTCCGCATGAGGAATTGTTTCTTCCTCGCGCCGTTCGGCAATCACGGCCAAATCGTCCAAGTCTTCCAACAATTTTTCGTAGTCTTCAATCGGGAGAACGGCGGCGGTCTTTCGCCCTTTTTCATTCGTCAGAAATTGAATTTTCGCGCTCATGTTAGGAAATTAACGCCTGTGAACGGTTCGTTCAAATGAAATTATTCACCCCAGCTTTTTCCGCAGCGTTTCCGCGATTTGAATGAACGCCTTTCCCGCCGGATGATTTGGCGTTGAAACCACAATCGGCATTCCGCGATCGCCGCCTTCGCGGATTTCAGTGAAAATCGGCACTTCGCCGAGGAACGGAATGTCCTGCCGCGCGGCTTCGGCCTGGCCGCCGCCGTGACCGAAGATTTCCACGCGCTCGCCGTTTGGCGTGGTGAAATAACTCATGTTTTCGACTATACCGAGAATCGGCACGTTGACCTTCTTGAACATCGCGATGCCTTTGCGCACGACGCCGAGCGACGCTTCCTGCGGCGTGGTCACGATGACGCCACCGTCCAGCGGCACGGCCTGGCACAGCGAGAGTTGCGCGTCGCCCGTGCCCGGCGGCAGATCCACGAGCAGGAAATCCAGTCCGGTGGCCGCGACGCCCTCGTCGCGCTGGCCGGTTTTTCCTGAGGCGACGGGGGCGTAGCCACCACCTGCCCACTCGACCGCGAACAGGAATTGTTGAATCGTTTTCGAAATCATCGGCCCGCGCCAGATCACCGGCTGGTCGTCGTCGAGCAACAACCCGATGCTCATCACCTTCACCCCGTGATTGGACGGCGGCACGAGCCGCTCGTCTTCGCTGACCGTCGGACGCGCGTGAACGCCCATCATCAGCGGAATGCTCGGCCCGTAAATGTCGCAATCCAGCAGACCGACCCGCGCGCCCAGCTGTTTCAGCGCACAGGCAAGATTCACCGAGCAGGTGGATTTACCGACACCACCCTTGCCGCTGGCAACGGCGATGATGCGCTTCACGCCCGGAATACTATTCTTGTTCGCCATCGCACCCGGCGTTGCCGTCTGTCCGGCGGCGGGCTGTTTGACTTCGACGTTGACGAGTTTCACCCCAGGCAGCGTCTTCAAAACCCGCTCGCTATCTTCCTTGATCTGGCGCGCGGCTTCGGGATTCGATGTGGTCAGTTGCATCACGACGCTGATCCCGCCTTGCGGGACGGAAATTTCCTTGATAAGCCCGAAGGAAACAATGTCGCGCGAGTAGCCGGGATACTTGACGGCCTTCAGCGCGCTCTTGATGTCATCTTGTGTAAGCACGACAACATGTTAGCACACTGATGCTTGTACGCCAGCGTTTGCAGTTCAGGCTTCAGCCGGTCTTGCCCTGGGAGCGCCGGCGTCCCGCCGGCAAGACGCCAGCACTCCCAAGCGCTTCCGTACACTGCCCCTGAACGCAAGAAGATTGGAGCGCGGCTGTGTGCAAAGCACCAGCCGCAGCACATTGAAAAGCTCTGCGGCATCAGGCGTATTCCCGCAGGCTGGTTTTGCGAAGCGGCTGCGGCTGGTCCCGCTTTGCGGGACACAGCCGCGCTCCAGATACAGTGTCAAACTGCGCCCAGCGCTCCTGGAACCCGCGCTCCAGACTTGCGCGGCGGCGCATTGCATGGGAAATTGAAGGTCTAATTTTTGAAATTGGATAATCAAATCATGACGCAAAAGCCGCAAAACCCAATCCCAAGGCCGTTCCTCGAGAACTTCAGCCGCCTCGAATCGGCATTACAGCCGTCGTGGCTGCTGCCGCTGCGCCGGGCGGGCATTGCGCGCTTTGCCGAACTCGGTTTCCCGACGTTACAGGACGAAGACTGGCGTTTCACCAACCTTGCGCCGCTCGCGAAGCTGCCGCTCCGACCCGTCGCTGAACCGGCAAACGATGCCGCCGCCAAAGCCGCCCTGGGAAAATACATATTCGCTCATCTGCCCGGTGCCCGGCTCGTTTTTGTCAATGGACAGTACTCGATGGCGCTCTCGTCCGTGCATGGATTGCCCGACGGGGTGAGGGTGTCGAACTTGGCGGCGGCGCTGGTGGCGGACTCGGAATTCATCAAAAGGCAGTTCAGTCTTCACGCCCTGATGAACGACAATGCCTTTGCGGCGTTGAACCAGGCGTTCTTCACCGATGGCGGATTCGTTCAAGTGCCCGCCGGAGTTTCGGTCGCCGAACCCATCCAGTTTATT